>SAMEA3663006__coassemble_145_pt1 | contig 29599 bp, 28 predicted proteins | sample SAMEA3663006__metabat2_high_PE_028 | metagenome-assembled genome bin SAMEA3663006 (sample SAMEA3663006) | pig gut metagenome | biome: pig gut; feature: pig-associated habitat; material: faeces | place: France | collected 2012
GTCCTTCTAAACCTGGCCCTTGAATTTCACTATCAGTTGAAGTGTCAGATAATTCTGGTAAGAAAATACCTGTGAAAGGTGAGTCACTTTCAATTGCGTACTTTAATGTTCCACCTTTTTTAACTTGTTTCTTAGGAACTGCTTCCTTAAAGCTAACTTTCTTATCGCTAGCATTATTATTATTGTTATTCCCACAAGCAGTTAAAGTTAATGCCGCACCGGACAATACTGTAATTGCTCCTAACCACTTAACTTTTTTCAATTTGTTCTCCTCCTTTATGAGATGACTTAAATTTCTTGTTTTTGATTATATGATATTAAAGTGAAAAAAACAATATAAAATTTAAAATATTTTAGTTATAAATTTTATTTAGCTTAAAATTACAATAGAATTTATTCCTTATTTATAATATTTAGGCTGAAAGCCATTAAAATAAAGATGAGCAAATAAAAAAACTAATATACTTTCGTTATTTAAACGAAAATATATCAGTTTCTTTCACATATTTTTTATTAATTAAGATTTCTTTTTAATATTTCTTTTAGGAGTAAAATTTAAAGCCAATACTGAACCAATTACTAAGAGGGTTCCCAGCCAATCCATCCCGGACATCACTAAACCGAAAATCAAAACTGAACCCACTGTAGCTGATAGGGGTTCAAAGGCATCTAGTAAACTTACATTCGATGGTTTTACGTAGCGTAGAGCGTTAGCCATAATTTGAAATGGAATAATCGTTCCAATAATAATTATTGCACTTACGTCCAGCCATACTCTAAGTGTATTGGGAATTGATGGAAACTGCGGATATACAATCATCAACCCAATTCCCGCAAATAGCATTCCCCATCCCGTTACGACTAAACTTGATACTCTTTTAACAAGTTTAACGGGAATCAGTGTATAGCTTGCCTCTCCGACGGCAGATAGCAATCCAAAAAACAATGCAAGAGGAGTAATTGCTAGCTGATTAAAATTACCATGAGTTGATAACAAAAATACCCCAATAAAAGCTAGGATAGCAGCTAGCACATCCAATCTTCTTAATACTTGTTGATGAGTGACAGCCAAATATGTTAGGACGAAAAATGGTCCAATAAACTGCAAAATCGTTGCAATTGATGCGTTTGCCATCTCAATTGCAATAAAGTAAAAGACTTGTACTGGTAACAAACCAAAAATCCCATAAGCAATAATATGAAGAGTATTTTTCTTATCTTTTAAAACTGAAAATGGCTTTTGGTGTAAGACTGTCGCAATAATTAATAAAACAATCCCAGAGATAATTAATCGGATTTGTGTTAACCAAATCGGTGTAATCTTACTACTCACTTTAAATAAAGATTCTGCAAACAATCCAGAGATTCCCCACATTACTGCTGCTAAAGCAGCTAAAATTGTCCATAGCCTACTTTTTGACTGTTTATCCATCCAACTTTTCCTCACAAATTAAAATTGATCTAAATCATCATAACATACTTAATCTGTGAATTTACTTTTCTCTAAAGTGATTACTCACACATATTTTAATGAAGAAAATTCTGCAACAAAAAAGGTGGTTCTATGACCACCTACAAGACGTCTTTTGGCAAGTAATGAGCTTACCTTTGTCGCGCGCCTGCTCAACATACTTTAATTGCTAGTTATATTTTAGCACTTTAGAGCTTATTTCTCGCTTCATAAAAATACTGCCCGAAAAATCGAGCAGTATTTTTTTAATTCAACTAATCTAAATCTTTTCCATTGGATTCAATAACTTTCTTATACCAATAGAATGAATCCTTCGGTCTTCTTTCTAACGTACCTTTACCATCATCATCGGCTACTTGACCACCGCTAGAAAAGCCGCCTTCTTTTAAGATAGAGTCATAAACATCAGCTACTTCGTTGCCAATAACCACTTGGTATTGGCCACCTGCTTTAACCACAGTTACAACACCATCTGTGTCTTTTAAGGCATCATCATTTGCCTTTTTCTCATCTTTTAACTAAAAACGCAAACGGGTTGTACAGTGAACTACACTAATCACGTTGTCTTTTCTGCCAACATCTTTAATAATTGTTTTTGCTAGACCATCGTAATTCTTAGCCATAGCTCTTTCCTCCCAATAATAAAACCCAAGCTACTCAAAAACTAAAGAACATAACTGTTCAGTGTCTTTCAGTAACTTGGGTTCTTGCCTAATCGAATTAGTAACATACCTAAGTATGAAATATTTATTTTTCTTGACGACTTGTTACACGCCAAATGTGTAAAACAAGGTAGAACTTATCGTCTGAGTTTAAAGTCCATCCTTTTTTACTGTGTAAATAAGTTGCGATTTGTTCAGCCGTATCATAAGCATGATTATACTTAATCTTCATAAATCCTAGTAGAGAACCATCAAGTTCTCCGCTCTTATGATGCTTATTTCTTAAAAGTCTTACTAATAATACTCTCAAGTGGGTAATAAAGCGGCTATAGTTAAATGACTCTGTAGCTAATGTCATTTGATATTTGTATTGAATAATATCAATAATCCCGCTTATGAACTCAGTTATTTCAACTGTTTCTTGCACTTGATCATTATCAGATGCCGCATTAACAAAATGATAAGTCATAAAAGTACTTTCACTTACTGGCAAGTTAACCTTCATTTCTTTATTAATTAAAGCAATGACTTTTTCACTAATTTTATATTCCTTAGGAAAAAGATTCTTAACTTCCCAACGTATATTGGCAGCACTAATATCAATATTATCTTCAATTCTTGAAAGGGCAAAATCAATATGATCAGCTAAAGCCAAGTGTTGAAAGTCGTTGAACTTTACATTCAATAAAGGTTCAACCATCTGGATCACCTTATTAGTTAAATCGATGGTCGAAGCGTTTATTTCTTTAACTTAGTTAACTTCATCTTGATGAGAGTTGGCAATGAAACGTCTTTCAATTTTACTCTCATCAATCTTATCACCCTTTTTTAGGCCAAAGCCAACGCCTTTACCTAGAACTACTTGTTCTTGACCTTGGTCGTCCTGAACCAAGGCTGCACTATTATTAAATGTTTTAAGAAATATCATCCGACGAATCACGTTTATATAGAAAAAGGAACTGCTTTTACACAGTTCCTTCTCTACTATCTAGTAATACTATCTGCACGGCCTTTATAATCACCGTTTTCAGTTCCAATAATTAATTCTTCGCCTTCCTTAATGAAATCTGGTACAGTTACAACTAAACCAGTATCCATTGTTGCAGGCTTACCACCACCAGCAGCAGTTGCACCCTTGATTTCTGGTTGAGTCTCTTTAACTGTCATCTTTACAGTGGATGGTAAGTTAATTCCGATTAATTTACCTTCATCAGTAAACTTAAGGTCTACTTCAATATTTGGCATTAAGAATTTAGCTTCTGAAGCTAAATGTTCTTTAGGAATTAAATATTGTTCATAAGTATCTGTATCCATAAAAATAAAGTTAGTGTCATCATCGTAAAGATATTGTGCTTTTTTCAAGGAAACATTAACTAAGTCTACTTTTTCACTTGGACGCATTGTTTTATGCACAACTGCACCACTCATAACATCACGCAAATCCATTTGCATAACTGTATTACCTTTACCGGGTTTGTGGTGATTACTCTTTAATACTTCAATCAACTTACCATCTTGGTTAAAAATCATACCTTTTTTTAATTCAATTGCTTGCATTAACAAGTACCTCTAAAATTTCTTAATATACATATCACTAATTTCATGATTACCGTACTTTTTAATAATCATGTCTGCTCGTTTTTTAGTTGGTTCAATATACTCGTGTAAGTTCTTTAAGTTAACATCTCGCCAGACTTTTTTGGCAAAAATATCCGCTTGTTCACGTGGTACATGAGCCCATTGATAAAAATAATTGTCCGGATTATTGCGATTAATTTCTAACATTAAATGATAGCGATCAAGATACCATCTTTCTAAGTCTTCTTCACTAGCATCGAGATAAATCACATAATCTAAGAAATCACTTGGCGGTGCTTGGCCGTTAGGAGGAACTTCTAGTAAATTTATTCCTTCTACTACTAAGACATCCGGCTGTTCAACCGAGCCAACTTCATTAGGAACTAGATCAGAAATTTCCTGTGAGTATAGTCGATATGGTACTCTTTCTTTACCAGCTTTAACACTTGACAGAAAAGTAGAAAAGGCATCCCAATTAAATGATACTGGGAAGCCCTTTTGATCCATTAAGTTTTTAGCTTTAAGTTCTGCATTAGACATTAAAAATCCGTCAGTAGAAACTTGAGCAATCTTTTTATCCGGTTCAAGGCGTTCAAATAACCGCGTTATTTTCTTGGCAAAGGTGGACTTACCAACAGCAACAGATCCCGTCACTCCAATTATAAAAGGAATCTTTTGCCACTGTTCTTTATAAAATGTTTGTTGAGTATGATAAACAGCATTTTTTTGACTCATGATATATTGAAGATTCTTCATCATGAAAATTTCTGCACTAAATTCATCACTTGGAGGAATTAATGCCTGCCACTTATCAGGTGTCAAGTGTAAAAATTGCTCTTGCATAAAAAGCCCGCCTTCCTTCTGCCTTGTTCCTAGTATTTTTACATTGTTCAGCCTATCATATATATTGAGAGAAAGAAAAGAAGATAACTATGAAAAAAATTATTCTTTTTGGTGATTCCTTACTTGCAGGGTATATTAATGGACACGCAACTAATATTGTAACTCAAGGACTGCAAGAAAAATTACCTAAATTTACAATTATTAATAATTCTGTACCTGGAAGTACAACTGAGGAGGCAATTGATTTTTATGCTTTAAGGATTAAACCTTTCAATTACGACTTAGTTATACTCGCCTTAGGTACTAATGACGCAAATATGCAATTTGGCTTAAGCGCTGGACGCTATGCACATAACTTGCAAGTTCTAGTAGATTTAATTGGTGTCGACAAAACAATTTTAATGGGACCTTCCTATACTAATTGGAAAATCGCCAAAGATCAAGCATGGCCAAAAACATTACAATTTGAATTAGTAGCTGAGCAATGTCATATCGAAAATAATATTCCATTCTTAAACTTTGCAAAAGTAATGCGTAAGACCGGTCATCCAAATGATTTACTTCAGAAGGACGGTATCCATTTAAATCAAGAAGGTAACAAATTACTAATTGAAAAGCTTGCTGAATTAGTCAAAGAGAAAGAAACAGCTGCTATATCATAAAAAGCATCCCAATAACGGGATGCTTTTTTACTGCTCTATTCAATATAAAGTGCTTGTTTACCTTGCTGGTTATAACTTGCCTCTATCTTCTTTAAGCTTACCTTTTTATTTTTAACACCATAAGGATCATTTACATACACAATCCCCTTTTTCTTGTTGTAACCTGTAATCACACAAGCATGAGATGACGGCGTTACGTGAACTTTTCCTTGCTTAGTAGACCAGGTCTGCATATCATTTACACGATCAAACTTCAAAGTTGTAATGATTACTACAGGATGTCCTTCAGAAACTAATTTCAATACTCGAACAAAGTTATTGCCTGTATAGTTGCGAATTCTATTAGTATATTTTCTTGCAACATTATACAAAGGTTCATTATAAACACACCAGCCTGCATTTTTGATACTCATGTAACCAACAAATCCAACGTGTGGATTTCCTCGATAATTATTGCCAACAAAAGACGATACATGCTTGATATTCGATGACAACTCTAATTTACTTACATTAATATCATAGTATTTCAACAACATTGAAAGTGAGGTAACCTCACAACCATTTGGTAAGTCTGGTAATTGATTTTCTAAGGGAACATTTAACTTCTGTTCTGGTTTTAAAGTAAGCCAATCATATTCATTTTGAAATCTTTTAAAATTAAATCCTAAGGCGATTACTCCAGCAGTAATTAACAATATAACTGTATACAGAATTCTTCTTCTACGCCGATATTTTCTAGCTCTATTTAATCTTTTCATGCTAAGTATTTTAACTATTATGTATTAAGTCTGTCAAAATGCATAAGAATTAAATAGAATTAACTTTAAATCCTTATCTGCTTACCTTAATAATAAAAAATCCCTCTAAATCAAGGTTTTAATGATACCAAGATCTAAGAGGGATTTTATTTTTACTTATTTACGTAAGTTTTTTCATCTAAATTATCAAACAAAGGGCTCTTCTCACCTGTATAAATTAAGTCTAATTTATACATTGCCCGCGAGGCAATGGTGTAAAGCAATTGAGTTTCATCTAATTGATGATAATTTTCTTTTGAAACACCCCAAGCAACTACTGCATCAAATTCTAGTCCTTTAGCAAGATAGGATGGCATTACTAAAGTACCCGGTACTAAACGCTGGTTTGCCGACCCAATTAAAGTTGCCTTAATCTTTCTTTCTTTTAATACTTTAGCAACTTCTTGAGCTTCAGCCAATGTCTTAGTAATAATTGCTGTTGTTAGCTTTTGTTCATCGTTTTCGGCCAATATATCTTCTAAGGCACTGTATTCTTTTTCAATACTATCGCGCTTGTAAAAGGCTGGCTTTGGACCACGTCTATCAAAAGCTTCAATCTTTTCACCTTGACGCAAAATTTGCTTAGTGAAGTTAGTTATTTCCTTTGTTGAACGGTAAGACTTGGTTAATTGAACAACATCCGTCTTTTCAGGATCAAACAATTTAGAGATTTGACTCAAAAGTGTTTTACTTTCATCTTTAGTAAAAATAGCTTGATTCAAGTCACCTAACATCGTGAACTTAGCTCTAGGGAAATTGTACTTAAGATATGCCAATTGGAATGGAGTGTAATCCTGAATTTCATCAATAAAGGCATAGCGCATTTCATAATCTGTTCTACGTCCAGTTACTAGATCATATAGGTAAAGGTAAGGAGAAATATCGGCCATCTTGATTCTTCCAGCCTTAAACCGCCCTTTAACATTTTCAATATGAGCATCCCACTCCTCTTGAGTAATGTCCCATTTACTTAAGTCAATTATCTTAGGAACGGCACGTAAAAAGCGTAAGTATTGTGCACGAATATTTAAAAAGCGATTCTGACAAATCTTGCGACTAACTTGCTTTAATTGATTAATTACAATCTTACGAGCTAAAAAGTGCTCTTCTTTTGCACTAGATTCAAATTCTTGATCTGGACGATCATACAGCTTATTTAATTGTTCTTGATCCAAGGATTCAATAGTTTTATCAACCCATGCCTTCTTAGTTTCAGGTTCAATTCTGCGGTTTAAGCTATTAATCAAAGCTTCTTTTGTAGCTTCAATTCTATTCCTTAAGTGGTAGTTTTCATTAAAGCCGTAGTAAATTTCCTTGATCTTTTCCTTATCAAAAAATGGTTTTTCCTTACTCTTAAAGTAAATGTTCTTAAAAACCAAACCATTCTTTTCAAGATGTTTAGCATAGCGAGTTACTGCATTAAAGAATTGCAATGAATTCTTCAAGTTAACAATCTTATCGTTTTGCTCATTATCTTCGAATTGTTCAAATAAGTTTTCAACGTTCATTCCGGGAACACGGCGAGAAACAAACTGCCAGTAAGTCATTTGAACCATATTCTGTTCTCCCATTTCCGGAAGAACATTTTTAACATAATCATTAAATAATTGATTTGGGCTGAACATAATAACATCGCTAGAAGTCAAATTACCACGGTAGCGATATAGTAAGTAGGCCACACGCTGCATAATGGCAGATGTCTTACCCGAACCAGCAGCTCCTTGAACAAATAAAAGATCAGCACTAGTATTTCTAATAATTTTATTTTGCTCACGTTGAATGGTAGTCACAATTGACTTCATCTGTGTAGATGATTTTTCATTCAAGACATTTAAGAGCATTTGATCCCCAATGGATTCATTGGTATCAAACATATTAGTAATCTTGCCATCTTTAATTAAAAATTGACGCTTCTTAGTCATATCAACAGTTTGCACACCATCTGGTGCATTATATGATACTTTTCCTAATTTTCCATCATAGTAAATAGATGATATTGGGGCACGCCAATCATAGATTAAAAAATGATCTTCTTTATCTGCAAAAGACCCTAATCCAATATAAATAGTTTCTGGTTCTTCATTAGGTTCTTGAAAATCAACTCTTGCAAAATATGGCTTCTTTTCTAAACGCTGCAAGGTCGATAATTGCTTAGCTGAATGTTGCCAGGCATTTTGTCTTTCAGCTAACATTTGTTGTTGCTGGTGAATAGACAAAGCAGTATCCATTGAAGTGGAATAGCCATCATAATCTAATTTCACATCATCAAAAAAGTGTGAGTTGATATTTTGAGCTTCATTTTGTGCATGTTCAATTGAATGATCGAGCTCTTTTTCTTTCTTTTTAATTAAGCCAAGAACATCATCTAAATGTTTTTGTTCTTTTTGTTGTTCAGTTTCTTTTACCAAAATTACGTCACCTATTTCTAGCATTAGTAAAAACGTTGCATACTATTTTATCATATGTATACGCTTTCTGAAAGAATTTATAATTTTCAGAAAGTCTCAACTGTTATTTAGTCTTTTCTTAAATAATTAGTTTTATAATTAAATAAAATTACATTGCGAGATGAGAAAGTGAAACGATTTTTTAAAACAATTCTAGTTCTGGCCCTCCTTTTTGTGGGGCTTGAGTTCGCCTATCAAAAAGCTGCTCCAGAAATTGAAAAAACATTTGGAACTAGAAATCCCCTCCCATATCTAACTGCAAAAGTACAACAATTTATTTCACCTGAAAAAATCCAAAATGATGATAAAAATGCAGACAGTTCTAAAGGACATACTTTTGACTCTAATACAGCTACAGTCTACATAGATCTTTCTGATCCAACGCTAAAACAAGCTGCGCTTGATGGAATTAATGTTTGGAATAATACAGGTGCCTTTAATTTTAAAATCACAAACGATAGAAATAATGCCAAAATCATTATTAAGTCAATGAACGATGGCGAAACAAATGCGGCTGGGCTAACGGATACTCAATACAACTCTTTAACTGGACATTTACTTAAGGCAACAGTTCGCTTAAATTCATATTATCTTTTAAACCCAAGCTACGGCTACAATAACGGACGGATTGTGAATACAGTTGAACATGAATTAGGTCATGCAATAGGATTAGGTCATAAAGACGGGATTTCAGTTATGTATCCCCAAGGATCTTTTTATACAATTCAACCAAGTGACGTCCAAGATGTTAAAAAATTATACCAAGAGCAATAAGAGCGACTCTCAACACAGAGTCGCTCTTATTTCATGTTTTTCTTTTTTAATTGACTTTGCTTTTTAAAATATGGAATCCAAAAGGTTATCACATAGCCAATTGCAATTCCAACAAAAGTCCAGACCATAATGTTTTTGACAAATAGGCCAATAAACAAACCAATTAAGCCAAAAATCCCAATAATAAATGATTGCTCAAGTTGTTTCATATTCCTTCCCTCATTTCTCTCTTAACTATAGCAAAGGTATATTATTATAAGCATATTTTTAGACTTAAACTGTCAGTTATTTTATACTATATTTTATAAATATAATTAGCTTTAAATGTATAAATAGCAATATTTCATAAAGCTATACAAATTAAAATTATTCATTTTTAATAATAAGAAAGGAATGGTATATCCTTTATGGATAGTCAGAAACAACCTCCCGCGTATTCTCAAACAAAAGACGAGTTATTTTCAAATCTAGAAACAAGCTCAGCTGGTTTAAGCGAGCCAGAAGTTGACAGACGGTTAAAAAAATATGGACATAATGTTTTAAATGAAAAGCCCCCTAAGTCAATTTTAAACATGCTCAAAGAGCAAATCTTTGATCCAATGATTTTAATTTTATTAGGGGCAGCTACTTTTTCAGCCCTTTTAAATGAATGGGTAGAAGCTGGTGTAATTTTCTTCATTGTGGTAATCAACTCTATTATTGGTATTATCCAAGAAAAGAAAGCCCAAGCTTCTCTTGCCGCTCTAAAAACAATGAGTGCTCCAACTGCAACAGTAATTAGAAATGGATCTGAAAAAATTGTTTCAGCTAGTGAATTAGTAGTCGGCGACCTAGTTATCTTAACCAACGGTGATATGGTGCCTGCGGATTTACGCCTAACTCAATCCAATAACTTGAAAATTGCTGAAGCTTCTTTAACCGGAGAGTCAATTGCCAGTGAAAAGAATGCAGCTGCTGTTCTTTCTCCTGATTGTCCCTTAGGCGATAGAAAAAATATGGCCTACACTTCTTCAATTGTTACTTATGGTCGAGGAAGTGGAATTGTAACTAAAACTGGGATGAATACAGAAATTGGTCAAATTGCTGGAATGCTAGAAGACGATGATACTAGTGATACTCCACTGAAGCGGAAACTTAACGCTGTGGGTAAAATTCTAACAATTATTGGTTTAATCATTTGTGTTTTAATTTTTGCCATCGGCGCTTTTTATGGACGTCCTCTTCTACCACAATTTTTAGTAGCAATTTCTTTAGCTATTTCAATCATTCCAGAAGGACTTCCAGCAACTGCAACCATCATTATGGCACTTGGAGTACAGCGAATGGCTAAGGAACATGCCTTAATCAAAAATCTACCAGCAGTTGAAACACTTGGAAACGCAACAGTTATTTGTTCTGACAAAACAGGAACTCTAACGTTAAACAAAATGACAGTAACTCATTTAGCTAACGGAGATGATTTCCTTAACAAAAAGATCTTAAAGGCTCAAAAAGCAGTAAAAAACAATAATGCTTATAAAGACTTAATGTATGCTGCTAGTCTTTGTAATGATGCTTCTCTTAGTCCTGCTAGTCCAGAAGAAATTATTGGTGACCCTACAGAAGGGGCCTTAATTCCACTAGCACAAGATTTTGGATATTCCGTTTCTAGCTTAAGAAAAGAATATCCAAGACTTGGCGAATATCCTTTTGATTCAATTAGAAAACGTATGTCTACAATTCATGAAATAAACAATGAATATGTTGCCTATACTAAAGGAGCACTGGACGAATTACTACCACTCTGTGACTACATTGCTACAAGCAATGGAATGCAGAAATTAACTAAGACTGATAAAGAAAACATTTTAGCCTTATCATATAAGATGTCTGACCAAGCCTTGAGAGTTTTAGGTTTTGCCAGCCGAACCATTTTGAATTTACCGCAAGAAAATGAAGATATTGAACAACATTTAGTTTTCTTAGGAGCTGTTGGGATGATTGACCCAGCTAGAGATGAAGTTAAAGCATCAATCAAAATGGCTCGCGAAGCAGGCATTAAAACTATTATGATTACTGGTGACCATAAAAATACTGCGGTTGCTATTGCTAAAAACTTAGGCATTTATGCTAATGGAAATACTGTTATTTCTGGTACTGAACTAAACGAGATGGCAGATAGCGAATTAGATCAAGCAGTTAAGTCAACCACAGTTTTTGCTCGTGTTTCACCTAATGATAAGTTAAGAATTATTCAAAGCCTAAAGCGAAATGAAGAAGTAGTAGCTATGACAGGTGACGGAGTTAATGATTCTCCCGCTTTAAAAGCAGCTGATATCGGAGTTGCGATGGGAATTAGTGGTACTGACGTTGCTAAAGATGTCTCAGACATGATTTTACTTAACGATAGTTTTACAACTATTACTGCCGCCATTAAAGAGGGACGAAAGGTTTACCGCAATATTCAGAAAGTAATTCAATTTTTACTAGTCGGTAATATTGCAGAAATTACTACTTTATTTATTGCTACCCTCTTTAATTGGGATGCACCACTACTTGCTGTTCATATTCTTTGGGTCAATTTAGCTACCGCCAGCTTACCGGCTCTAGCTTTAGGAGTAGATCCTGCAAGTAAAAATATTATGAAACATAAACCAGTGAAGACTGGAACCTTATTTGAAAGAGATCTAGTCTGGCGCGTTATCAGCCAAGGAATCTTTGTTGCCTTAATGACACTATTAGCTTACTGGATTGGAGACACTTTTGATAATCCGATTGCTGGTCAAACAATGGCCTTCTGTGTTCTAGCTTTATCTCAAATGTTCCGCGCATTTAATCAACATTCTAATACTGATCCGATTTGGATTAGAGGAAACAAAATTAATATTTGGTTAATTGTATCCTTTATCGTTTCAGCAGTTTTAATGGGAGTTATTCTCTTTACTCCTAACTTACAATCTCTCTTTCATTTGACTAACCTGACATCAAGACAATGGCTAGTAGTCATCATTCTTTCTCTATTCTCAATCTTACAAGTTGAATTAATGAAGCTAATCAAGCGATCTGTTAAAGCTCGTCAACAAAGCCGAGCATTAGAATCAGTCACAGATTAGCACATTATATTAATAGAACTTTAGCAAGCATATTTTTAGACTTAATAGCAAATACCTTGTACAATGAAAATATAAATTTAACACTTACATAAGCATAAAGGCATAACTAACTTTATGCTTTCTACTTTTCTGTAATCAAATAACTAACACATTTTAAATATAAAAAACAGCCAAATTACTCTATCTTGAGTAGTTTGGCTGTTTTTATTGTCAGATTATGCTAAATAGATTTTTTCATAACTGCTGCAAGTGCCTGCTCCTTAATTTTATCTACATCAACTTTATTAAGCTTTTCATATTCTCGCGCTAAAACATCGCATAAATATAATTGTGATACCTGACCAGCTACGGTACCAATATTCATAAATTCACTAACGGACGTCTGCAAGCTTACATCCCCTAATTGAGCAATCGGTGACGTAAGATCGTTAGTAATAGCAATAATTTTAGCGCCGTATTCTTTAGCAACTTTGAGTGAATCATAAGTGTCTTTAGTATGACCAGAGAGTGATAAGCCAACTACTAGGTCATCTTTACTTAATAAGGTCGCAACTTGAACTTGAATATGCGGATCAGACTCCGCATTGGCAATCAAACCAATTCTAAGCCAGGTTCTTTCATAGTCTCTAGCTGATTCGCCTGAGTGACCCAAACCAAAAATATGGATTCGGCGTGCTTTAGCTAATAAACTAACTGCTTGTTTTAAAACAGAAGGATTGATCAATTCTTCTGTTTTTTCAATTGAAGAAATTAAAACTTTACTACTTAACTCTGAAGATGTTTGAGCTTCGTCATGACCTTTTGAGGTAGTCATCATTGAATCTTGTGCTAAAGCTATTTTTAGATCCGAGAAACCTGAATAGCCTAATTTTTTACAAAGTCTAACAATTGTGGCATCTCCAGTATTAGTTGCAGTCCCTAGCGACTTAATCGTGTCATAAATCACATGTTCAGTATGACTCGCAATATAGTTAGCCAATTTATTTTCTGACTTAGTTAGCTTGTCTTTATTTTGATTGTATCGCTGTATAAATTCCATTGTCTCACATCCTGATTATAACTATATCATGCTTTTATAAGAAAACGCTTGCACAAAAATAAAATTCATTATATTATTTCTTTAGGAGGAAAACTCCAAAATAATATTTATTTGGAGTATATTTACAAATGAATAAAGAAGAATTTATTAACAAAATCCATGGTGGCTTAATTATTTCATGTCAAGCTTTACCAGGCGAACCATTGTATACAGAAGAAGGCGGAATTATGCCCCTAATGGCTAAAGCGGCCCAAGAAGCAGGCGCAACAGGCTTAAGAGCAAATTCCGTTAGAGATATTAAACAAATTAAAAAAATTGTTGATCTTCCAATGATTGGAATTATCAAACGGGACTATCCACCAGAAAAGCCCTATATTACTCCAACTATGAAAGAAGTAGATGAATTAGTTGAAACTGGCGTAGAAGTAATTGCAATTGATGCAACTTTGCGTCCAAGACATGATGGTAAGACAGTAAATGAATTCATTAAAGAAATAAAAACTAAGTATCCAAATCAACTTTTAATGGCTGACACTTCAAATTTTGAGGAAGCAAAAAATGCTTATGAGGCAGGCGTTGATTTTGTTGGTACTACGCTTTCTGGCTACACTGAAGAAAGTCCTAAAACTGATCACCCAGACTTTGATTTAATTAAAGCTCTAGTTGATGCAGGTCTTCCAGTAATTGCTGAAGGGAAAATCCATACTCCAGAACAATTAAAGCAAGTTATTGACATCAACCCAGCAGGAATTGTAGTCGGAGGAGCAATCACTCGCCCATTACAAATTGCTAAAACTTTTACTTCAGTTTTCGAAAATTAACCGAGCGTAACGAAACGAGGCGTAATCATGTCTAAGAAATTTTCTCATATTGGCCAAGCCTTCTCACAACTGGGGCAAGCCTTTATGCTTCCAATAGCTATTTTACCTGTAGCCGGCTTACTCCTAGGACTAGGCGGAGCCTTAACCAATAAAGCTGCCGTTACCTCTTATCCTTGGCTTAATCAAGAATGGCTTCAAACAATTCTAAAGATAATGAATTTTGCAGGAAGTGCTGTTTTTAATAACTTAGCTCTTATTTTCTCAATTGGTTTAGCAGTTGGCTTAGCAAAAGGGGATAAAGGAACAGCTGGCTTAGCGGGTGGCGTTGCCTATCTAGTATATACAGCCACAATCTCCGGACTTCTCCAATTATTTTCACCTAAAAACACTATTGATACAGGAGTATTAGGTGCAATTGTGATTGGCTCAGTTGTTGCCTACCTACATAATCATTATCGCAAGGTAGAATTACCACAATTCTTAGGCTTTTTTGGTGGTTCAAGATTTATTCCTATTATTTCATCTTTAGCTGCGATTGTTATTGGTGCTATCTTCTTCATTATTTGGCCACCAATTCAAAGCGGTTTAACCAGTGCAGGTTATGCAATAGCTAAAATGGGAAGTTTAGGAAGTTTTCTATATGGCTTCTTGCTTCGCTTAACTGGAGCAGTTGGTCTACATCACACAATTTATCCAATGTTTTGGTACACAGCCCTAGGTGGAACTGCAGATGTAGCTGGTAAAACTGTTGTTGGTGCTCAAAATATTTTCTTTGCTCAATTAGCTGATCCTAATCACCATGGTTTGTTTACTTACGGTACTAGATTTTTTGCTGGTCGTTTTGCAACTATGATGTTTGGTCTTCCAGGGGCCGCTTTAGCAATGTACCTTTGCTTACCTAAGAGAAATCGGAAGACTAACGGTGGTCTATATCTTTCAGGTGGTTTAACCTCATTTTTAACTGGTATTACTGAACCAATTGAATATACTTTCTTATTCGTAGCACCTTGGTTATATGTTATCCATGCTTTTCTCGATGGATGTTCATTTTATGTTGCTGATATCATGAATATTAGAATCGGAAATTCATTCTCTGGTGGTTTAATTGACTATCTTCTCTTTGGCGTCTTACAAGGAAAAGATAAAACTAATTGGCCGAATGTCTTAATTATGGGAGTTATCTGGTTCTTCCTTTACTTCTTTATTTTTACTTTTTGTATTAAAAAATTCCATGTTGGTATTCCAGGAATGGTTGTAGAAGAAAATCAAGATGCTGAAAAAATTATGTCGAACAGCCCCAAGACTGATGACAAACTATACAACGAATCTTGTGAGATTATCACTGCTCTTGGCGGTTTAGAAAATATTGAAACTGTTTCAGCTTGTGCAACCAGATTGAGAGTTTCTTTAAAGAATAATAGTTTAGTTAATGATGATGTATTTAAAATGTTGGGTGCTCCTGGGGTATTAAAAGTTGCCGGTGGTGTTCAAGCTATTTTTGGTGGAAAAGCCGATCTATATAGTCAAGAAATTAATGACATTATCGCCCATCCAGATGTGCAGCCCGTAAATAATCCACAAGTGGATAAAGTTTCTAATCCTCAATCAAATTCTGTGCATAAGTCAGAAAAGATTATTTTCAAGGCACCTGTCAAGGGGACTTTTGAAGATATATCTCAAGTTAATGACGAAGTATTTTCACAAAAGATGATGGGTGAAGGATTTGCAGTTAAACCAGAAAATGGAAAAATTTATAGTCCGGTTACCGCTACAGTCGTATCAATCTTTAAAACAAAACATGCTGTAGGTCTTAAAACCGAATCTGGTTTAGAAGTTATGCTTCATCTTGGAATAGATACTGTTGAACTAGAAGGTAAGCCATTTACCTTAAAGGTAAAAGAAGGCGATTAAGTAACTTCAGAGACACAGTTAATTGAAATGGATCTAAAACAAATTGAAACTGCTAAAAAAGATCCAACAGTTATGACTCTTATTACTAATAGTAGTGAAAGAGTTGAACAAGTCGAAGATATCGTTACAAGTGGACAATTAGTTGAGGCACATAATGAAGTCTACTCCGTAACTACTAAATAACTTTAATCCCTCTATAAACAAAAAATGTACTCAAGTTTCCATTTTCTTGAGTACATTTTTTATGTTCTTTTATTTTATCTAGTAGTAATATCTACATCTAGTTCAATTGGACAGTGATCTGAGCCCATAATATTATTTAAGATTTTAGCATTAGTTAATTTATCTTCCAAATTATTCGATACTAGGAAGTAATCGAGTCTCCAGCCAAGATTTTCTGCCCGAGCTTCCTTATCACGATAGCTCCAATAAGTATACTTAGCTTCATCTGGGTGGAAGTAACGGAAAGTATCAATAAAACCAGCATTTAATAATTCAGAAAATTCTTTTCTTTCAATACCAGTAAATCCTGGACGATGGTGGTTATCATCTGGTTCAGCTAAATCGATTCTCTCATGAGCAACACTCATATCTCCGCCAATAATTACTGGCTTGTATTGCATTAATTTAGTAACGTAATTTCTAAAAATCTGTGCCCATAATTCTCTGAAGTCTAATCTTTGAAGCTTTTCTCCAGAAAATGGTACTTGAACATTAATAAAGTAAAAGTTTGAAAACTCTAAAGTAATGCTTCTTCCTTCACCATCAACTTCTGGAACACCGAAGCCATTAGCCACAGTAATTGGTTTTTCTTTTGTAAATACTGCAGTGCCGGCATAGCCCTTTCTTTCAGCATAATTCCAATATTGATAATATCCTGGTAAATCAATTTTTACTTCATTTGGCTCAACACGAGTATCTTGTATTCCAAAAATATCTGCATCTAAATCAATAAACGTGTTAACAAAGCCATGACGTAAAGCAGCCCGTAAACCATTTACATTCCAAGACATAAATTTCATAATAATTCTTCTTTCCATCACAAAATAATAGGTCTTATCAACTCAATTGTACAAACTTAATCCCCATAGATGAAATATTTCGACCTAAAAAATCGGATTAACTATTTAAGCTAATCCGATCTTTTCTTATCTTGTCTTTAAATGCCAAACAAAGAATCCAATTCCAATTACTAATGCTAAAATTCCGGTCCAAATTAAACCAGCATAAAAGCCGCCAATAATTCCTAGAATTCCAGCAACAATCATCATCGCTAAGCCAGCAATATCACCGCCTAGCCCATCACTATTTTCAGTTGAAACATAAACAATACCGCTAGCCATAAACAGACCGCAAAGGAGAACTCCAATAATTCCTGCTACCATGTTTTTCTCAGCAATTATCCCCAAGAATCCACCTAGTAGTCCCTGAATAAATAGCCAAACTGAATAGACAATCATTAAAATTCCAATTACTAATTTTGTAACTCTCATAAAAACCCCTCTTCTTTCACCTATTAAGTTAATATACTTAGGCCGAATATTCAAAATTTTTGATACAATACTTCTATGCTATAAATGAAAGACACAAAACATAATGAAAATATTTGAGTTTATTGGATTAAGTATTTATTTAGTATTAATTATCATTTTAATAGTTCGTCAAGTTAATGTAAGTCGTAATTTTAGAAATAATAAAATTGATGAAGAAACCCATCAGAAATTAACTAAAAGAAACACAATTTTATTAGTTATAGTAGGTATTCTACTGATTTTATTTTTATATACACCGTTTAAAATTTTGATTTTTTAGATTTGTTATAATGTAAATTAGTGTTATTCAAGGAGTTTACAAATGAAGAGAATTTATATTGTTCGTCATGGTCAAACTTATATTAACCGCTACGATAAAATGCAGGGTTGGTGTGACACACCCCTAACCGATGAAGGAATCCAAGGTGCAAAAGATGCAGGTAAAGCGTTGAGTGAAGTTCCTTTTGATATTGCTATCTCAAGTGACTTAAAAAGAGCTAGTGATACTTGCGATTATATTATTAATGAAAATTGTAACCGAGATGAGTTGCAACACATTGCAACACCATTTTTTAGAGAACAATTCTATGGCTTCTTTGAAGGGATGAATTCAGACGAAGCATGGCGTATGATCGGTGGACCTCACGGTTATCCAAGACGAGATGAACTACTTAAAGAAGTGGATATCAACACGATTAAGGACTACATGAAAGAAGCAGATCCATATCATGAAGCTGAAAATGCGGAAGAATATTGGAATCGCGTCGATAAAGGTTTTGACTTAATTAGTCAATTAGATGGTGCCGAAAATATTCTTCTTGTTACCCATGGCTTTACAATCAGAAGTATTGTTTCTCGTTTTGCTCCTGGAGAATATAATTTAGCCCATGGTCCAAGAAATGCGTCAATTACAATTATGAATATGACTGACAAGGATATGAAGATTACTTCCTATAATAAAATGTCAGTATAGAAAAAAGGCTTATCATTTTGATAAGCCTTTTTTCTTAATCTTCTTTTTGTAAAACAATATGTTGATATAAAACTACCGTTAATAAGTAATAAAGTACGTAAAGAACTCCGAAAATAGTAAATGGAATCCAAAGTTTGTCGTAAGTGTTCATCCCTAAAATAGACTTGAATAATTGAAGTCCAAATAAAACGTCAACTACTCCTAAGGCAGCAGGTAAAGCAAATAAAATTCCAATTTCTTTTGCAATAGATGCTTTTAAGAGGCTCTTTCTTGTTCCAACCTTCCAAAGCATTTGGTATCTTGGTTTATCGCTGTTTGCTCCAGATAAAACTTTGAACATTAATGTTGAAGCAAGCATTGCTAAAAATGCTAACCCTAAGAAGAAGCCCATAAATTCAAAACCAGAGGTCATACTTGAAACTAAGCGATATTGTGCTGATTTAGAATTGGAGAGATTTACATTAACTGCGTCTTTATCAACTTCTGGTGAACTCATCATTTGAGTTGCGGATAAGTTTTGGAGTTTCTCAATATTATTAAAGTTACTTCTAAAATTGTTAACTCTTAAAAGCTCAATTCTATTTACTTTAGCCTTAACTTGATTATATTGAGTTTCTGGCACAACTTTAGCTTGAGCATCAATATATGGAGTTAAAGATACTAACTGATATTGTGCTTCATTAAAATCAGTCTTATTCTTAAAATCACTTGCTTTAATACGTTTAGTATCATAATGATTCATATCGTTTTTTCTTGAATAATGTTGATACATGATCTGATTATTCTTGATTTGATTTTCTGGAATGTAAAGTACTCTCGCTTTTTCTTTTCCTTTACCTTCTACCACCATCTTATAGTCAAACGTTGTAGTAGATTTTACAGAAACTTTCTTTAATTGATTATCTACTTTTTTATTATGACCATACAGAACTACATCATAATAAGTACTTTGCATTGACTGTTCAGTCATATTATTAAAGTTCAATCCAACAGTAATTGCTCCTAAAGCAAGAGCAAACAATAATGATACAGTAGATAAAATTCGAGTATAATCGCTCAATCTAAACTTAAGTTGTCCTAAAGTGAAGGAATGTAACTTCTTATATTTGTAAGCTAAGTTCTTACGAAGTAAATCAATAATGGCTGTAAAGAAGGAATCAAAAGTAAAGTAAGAACCAAAAACAATTGTAAAGAAAGCTATTGGAATAGTTTTTGTTCCTAATTTTGCTGCATGCATCATTGCCCAGTAACCAACAGCAAGTAACGCAATTCCTAAAATTGCTTCAATAAATTTCCATAATTTATTTCTATGTAATTTAACCGGTTTTTGATCTTCATGAAGTAAGTTAATCACGTTTGACTTAACTAATTTATGACGATTCCAAAAAGCTGCTAGGAAGAACAGAATCGCAAAGAAAGCTATTGTCCAAAGTAAGGCTGGTAAGTAAAAACCAACAAATTTATGAATTTGCAATCCTAGCTGAGAAATCAACACACTAGAAACTCCCTGTGTTAATCCAACCCCTAAGACTGTACCCAATAAGGTAGCTAGCAAGCCAACAACAAGAGTTTCGGTAAAGATTAATCTTCCAATTTTACTTGTTCTAGCTCCTAGCATCATATACATCCCATAGTCTTTTTGTCTCATACTAAGCAAAAAACTATTGGCATATACAATATAGACAAAAGTAATAATAGAAAGTAATGCAATTCCAAAACCAAAAACAATTTGGGTAATTTTAAAAGCAATGCTTAGTGAACCCTTTAAGAAAGCTGGGTTTGTAGCTAGAGTCATGAACATATAAAAGATCGCACTAGCAAAAGTTAAGCCTGAAAAAAGAACTAAATAGTCTTTGAACCGGCTTTTAATCCCGGTTAATGATAATTTCCAAAGCATAATTATTTCCTTTCTATTCTTAACGTCTACCTAATTCTGCAATAATTTCTTGATAAAATTCTTCTCTACTTTTACCATCTTTTTTAATTTCTTTTCCGATCTTACCATCTTTAATGAAAAGAATTCGACTAGCATATGAAGCGGAATATGGATCGTGAGTAACCATTAAAATAGAAACTCTATCATTTTCATTTAGACCTTTCATTGTTTCAAGTAATTCAGTAGCACTCTTTGAATCAAGTGCCCCAGTTGGTTCATCTCCATAAAGAATAGCTGGTTCATGAACTAATGCACGCGCTGCTGCAACACGTTGTTTTTGTCCACCAGAGATTTCTGCTGGATATTTATTTAAAATATGATCAATTCCTAGTCGCTTAGCAATTTTATCCACTTTAGGATTAATCTGACTGCTCTTTACATTTTGAAGTGAAAGAGGAAGAGCAATATTTTCACGATTTGTTAGATTTTCTAATAGGTTAAAATCTTGAAAAATAAACCCAATTTCTTGACCGCGAAAGTCTGCCATTTGATTTTTATTTAAGCCAGTAATATCGCGACCATTAATGTATACATTTCCAGTTGTAGGTTGATCTAATGTAGATAAAATATTTAACAAAGTGGTTTTACCGGAACCAGATGCACCCATGATTCCAACAAATTCACCACGTTCTACATTAAAGCTGACACCCTTTAAAGCTTGGTATTGTTTTTCACCTTTTTTACCATAAGTCTTAGTAATATTTTGAACTTGAACTACTTCACTCATTTTGGCTCCTCTTTTCGTTATAGTGTATTACTTACCTGTTACACTATATAATACAGACACCGTGTAAAAAAGTAAAGCTTGTTTTTCAATTTTTTTATCTTTTCTTCTTGTATAATAGAAACCGTGATTATAAATAAAATATGAAATGAGGTACAGAATGCAGGGAAGCTACTTCTTCAACCCACCTCCTAAATTTAGATAAATGATAATAGTATAGGATTTTTAGGGGGAAAATATTTTTGGATACTTTTGATGAGGCACAAAAACGTAAAAAACTAACTTGGCCCGTGATTGCCTTAATGGACTTTGTTACAGTTATTGGTTTTGATGACATTATCTATAACTTTCAAAATCAAGGATTAGCTGTAGTTAGTGACTGGATATTACTGTTAATTCTATTTGTAGTTCCATACGAATTAATCGTCGGACAACTAGGAGCTACTTTTTCAGATGATGGCGGAGGCTTATCTTCTTGGTTAAGACACACCTCTGGCGATCGAATGGGATATATTACTGCTTGGTGCTACTGGGTAGTTTCACTACCATATTTAGTTGATGTAGCTAATTCAACAGTTGTTTCTTTTGCATGGCTTTTTAAAGGACATGCATTAGGTGACAAAGAAATGAGTAATTGGGCTTTTGCTTTATTTACGGCAATTATTTTTGTCATCTTTATCTTTTTCCAACACCGATTTGCTAACTCGCTACAATGGTTATCTATCATCGGTGGTGGTGCCATGTTTATCATGACCATTCTTTTTGTAATTATGACTATCGTATATTTGGGTGAAGGCCGCAGAATTGCTACTCAACCCTTCCACTTCAAGAATTTCTTACCAACTTTTGATATGAAATTCCTAATGTCATTAGGATTATTAATCTTTGCCATGAACGGGGCTGAATTTGTTGCTCCTTATGTTACTGAGATGAAAGATGGACCTAGAAACTTCCCTAAAGCAATGTACATGCTAGCAATCATGACAGGTTTTCTAACCATCTTTGGTTCATTTGCACTAGGTGTCTTCTTTAATGCGCACCACTTACCTGACGACTTAAAGATGAATGGTTCTTATTATGCCTTCCAAGCCATGGGTGAAAAATTCGGTATGGGGAAATTTTTCTTATACACTTTCATCATTACCCAAGCTCTTTATATGCTAGCCCAACTAGCTGTTTTAGTTGATGGTGGTGCTAGAATCTTCTTATCAGATACTGCCAAAAAATACTTACCAAAACAATTGACTAAAACTGATAAGAACGGCTTACCAATCAATGGGTATTGGCTAACAACGGGAATTTGTTCTGTACTTCTATTTTTGAGTGCTACTCTTCCTTCAGTGAATGATATTTTTAATCAGTTATTAAACTTAAACGGAATTGTTTCTCCGTACGTTACTGGATTACTCTTCTGGGCATTTATTAAAATTAGACTTCACCCAGAAAAATTCCCATCTCAATATGTTTTCATTAAGAATAAAACATTTGCTGTTATTGTCGGCTGGTGGTGTTTAATCATTACTGTTACCGGAGCAACCTTTGGGATCGTGCCAATCGATGCTAAAGCAGGATCATCTACTTGGTGGCATATGTTAATCTTAAATATTGTTGAACCGCTTTTGATGATCGGTTTAGGTGTGCTCTTACCATTAATTGCTAAGTGGCAAAGAAAAAGAGAAAAACAAAATTAAAACAAAAGCCAAATCCTTAGTAGATTTGGCTTTTATTATAGTTTAATAACATAACAATGTGTGAAAGCCTTTTATTTGCTATTCTTGTATTAAGGTCTTATATTTATAAATGAAGGCAGTCTTCATAGAGAAGTAATAAATAACATATATCTATTACTGTTACTTTATATAAATATTTAGTAATTATATCAAGAAGAAGTTTTTGATATTCTGAATCATAATAATCATTCACTATTTTCACTACTTTTTCCCATCTATAGTTCAATAAAATTAAAAATAGTGAAAGTTATTGTTAGTAAAAATACAGTTTAACTAAATTCTTCAGGAAGCTGAAATATATTTTAATGTATAGCTTCAGTTTAAACTATGTATTACAAAGATAATAAATTTGTCACCCTATATACCCTTAAGTCGTGAGCTTTCCTATTCCCCCATAATTGTATGGCTTAAGTGATTTTCTTAATTAACTACCTTTGATACAGTCAGTTTAATTTCATTTACAAGTATAAAATTTATTATGATTTCAGGATAACAACTATATACTCCACTCATATTTATGTGCACGGTTAATTAAAGTAATTATCTCTATTCGGATATTACCGTGTTCAAATATCCTAAAGGTCACTTCGTTTTTCGGAGTGGCCTTTTTTGTGTCAAAATTGATTTTTATTTAAAAAGAAATTATAATTTTCATACTATCAAATAAAGGAATGGTTATGATGATTTTTTAAGTTATTAACTCTACGTAGAAATACTATTTTTTGAAAGCAGGTGAATTATTTGATCGACAATCAACCAAAAAAAATTAAAGCATTTATTGCGGGCGTAAATTTAAATGATCCTAATTTTGACTATTATATGACTGAGCTAAGAGAATTAGCACTGGCTAACAACCTAGATGTTGTTGGTCAAGCAAGCCAAAAGGCTGAAAATATCGTTGCGGGAACATATTTTGGTGTTGGTAAACTTAATCAAATTAAAAATATGGCTCGAGAATTACATGCTAAAACTTTAGTCATTAATGATGAACTTTCGCCAACTCAAATCAGAAACATTGAGAGCATGACAAAACTTAAAGTGCTTGATCGAACTGAATTAATTTTAGAAATTTTCTCTAATCGAGCACGTAGTAGACAAGCTAAACTACAAGTTCAACTTGCTCGATTACAATATGAACTACCTCGGCTTCATCCATCAGAAAACAATCTAGACCAACAGCGTGGTTCTGGTGGTGCAAGCGGTGGTTTTGCTAACCGTGGTTCGGGTGAAACTAAGCTTGAATTAAATAGACGAACCATTGGTAAACAAATTAGTGCAATTAAAAAGGAACTAAAAGACATTAGCAAACAAGAAGAAATAAAATCTGCTAGACGAAACAATTCTCGTCTACCACAAGTCGCCCTCGTTGGCTATACTAATGCTGGAAAATCAACAACGATGAATGAGTTGTTAAATGTCTTTAGTGATGAAGCTTCTAAAAAGCAAGTATTTGAAAAAAATATGCTATTTGCGACTTTAGATACTAGTGTTAGAAGAATTGACTTAAAAGATGACTTAAGTTTTATCCTTTCAGATACCGTTGGTTTTATCTCCAAGTTACCTCATAACTTAATTGAATCATTTAAAGCTACTTTGCAAGAAGCTAAAGATGCTGACTTGATAATCAATGTCGTAGATGCTTCCGATCATAATATGGTTCAAATGATTAAAACGACCCAAAAAGTTTTAGATGAGTTGAAAATTACCAATGTACCAATGATTACTGCTTATAATAAAGCCGACTTGACAGATCGCAATTATCCACAAATTGAGGGAAATGATATTTTATATTCGGCGAAAGATCCCGAGTCAATTAAGCAACTAGCTGATTTAATTGTTAAGAAAGTTTTTGATAATTACGAAAAGGTAAACTTGGTCTTACCTTTATCAGATGGTAAAAATTTAGCTTATCTTCATGAATATGGTCAAATTTTAAATGAAGATTTCAAAGATGACGGCGTTCATGTTACAGTAAGACTATCACCAAAAGATCTAGAAAAATTTAAAACTAAAACTGTTTAGCAAACAAAAAGACGTAGATTTTAAAATCTACGCCTTTTTTTCATATTATTTATAAATAATTACAGCTTCGTTTTTCTCTACATTATCCCAAACTTTGGGAGCATCACTTGGTCTTAAGTTAACACATCCATAAGAACCATCATTTAGGTAAGCTGTTTTTGACCAATTCTTTCGCCAGCTATTATCATGGAAGCCGCAACCTGTTAAGGTAAATGGCATCCAGTATTTAACATCAACCGAGTATTTCGAACCATCATCATTTGTTCCCTTTAAAACACTTGGAGATTCTTTATAGTGAATATACCAAACTCCAGTAGGTGTTTCTAGGTTCTTATGAGCAAGCTTAGTCTCCACTGTACCAGTAACAATTGTATCTAATGTTAATACACATTTGCCATTCTTGTAGACCCACATCTTTTGATCAGTTAAAGAAACAACAACATAATTATTACCAATTCCATTATTGCTTAAACCATAACCAGTTCCATAGGTACTAAAACCTTCCCCATAGATATAATTCTTTCCATTAAGTATTTGAATATCATTAGCTAATGCATTCTCAACACCAGCTAATAATTTCTTTTCATTAATAGCCCAGCCATAGCTTTCATTCTTAACCTTCGTAACTTGACCATTTGGAAGCTTGAAGTCATAAGATTTGTGAAGAGTAGATACTTCTTTGTTAATGCTGTTAATTTTATCTTCTAGAATTTTTGTATCTAAAAATACATACTTATTATTTCTATATGATACATTTGGAAATACTTCTGCCCTTTTAAATACGAAAGACTTGCCATTTACAGTATATTTTACTTGACGATCTTTAATCTGATTTAATTTATCCTTTGCCTTTAATAAGGCATCATTTTGAAAATTCCACTTCTTTCGGCTAGGGTAGCGAGTATGTTGAGTTTCAAAATATGATTGAACTTCTTTACTCGTAATTACTTTATTACCGGTCTTCTTTAATACGACTTTATCTCCCTCTAAAATCGCATCATTTTTTGCTTTTTCATTTATTTTTGAAGTAGCCTTTTTGACCGTTAGCTTTCCGACAGGAATATCATAAATTACAACATTCGAATTAAAGTGGGTAGAATTAAATTTTTCTGCTTCAGCATTTCTTTTAGACTGAATATGACCAAAAATTAACCAACCTATTAAAATTATTATTAAGCCAATTAAAATACCTATTAGCCACTTACGATAGTTATTTGTGGGATGGGTATTTTTTTCTTCGTTTTTATTATTCATTAAAAATACCTATTTCCTTAAAAAAGTTCTTTTAATTATATCATAAAAAAGAAGGTTAATCTTCTGATTAACCTTCTAAAATAACTATCTTTATTTCAATTAATTAGTTTACACGGATTGCGTAATCTGGCATGAAGTAACTTGAGATAGAAGCTTGAGTTACGTTTTGACCTGGTTGTGGTGCGTGTACGTATTGGTTGTTACCTACGTAAATAGCATCGTGGTAGTCACCCCACATTAAGATATCACCAGCTTGTGCTTGGCTAACAGAAATGTGTTGACCTGCACCAGCTTGTTGGTAAGTAGTACGTCCAACGTTCTTACCAGCTTGGCTGTATGCGTATTGAACTAAACCAGAGCAGTCGTATGCGTTAGGACCAGTTGCACCCCATACGTAAGGCTTACCAATTTGTGATTGTGCTGCGCTAACTACAGTTTGTGCAGTGCTGCTGTTTGATTGAGTTGAAGCTTGTGGCTTAGCAGTTTGAGTAGTTGCTGCTTGACTTGAAGCTTGTTGAGTTGGTTGAGCTTGTTGTTGTGCAGGCTTAGCAGCAGTGTTATTTTGTGCAGGTGCAGTGTAAGTAGTGTTTGATTGAGTTGGAGCAGTAGATGCAGTTTGTTGTGCAGGTTGGGCTACTGGAGCAGTTGCTTGTTGTACAGGTGCTGAAGCTTGTTGTATGTTTGCTGCAGTATTAGTTTGTACAGGTGTAGTAGTTGCAACAGATGCAGTGTTAGCTGAAACAGTAGTTGTAGTTTGTTGTGCAGGTTGTGCTACTGAAGTAGTTGCTTGTTGTACAGGTGCTGAAGCTTGTTGTACGTTTGCTGCAGTATTAGTTTGTACAGGCGTAGTAGTTGCAACAGATGCAGTGTTAGCAGTTGTAGTAGCTGCTTGTTGTGTAGGTTGGGCTACTGGAGCTTGTGCAGCATTATTGTTTGCAACGTTAGCTGCAGGAACTTGACTTACAGTAGTAGCAACTGCAGATAAGTCAGCAGTAACTGCAATTGGAGCTTCTTCTTCAACGTTGTCAGATGAAATCCATTGATTTCCACCTAAGTTATACCAAGTTTCACCCTTAACAGTCTTAACTTTCTTGTATGTCTTCCAGCTTGATTGGTATGGTAAGTACTTACCAGTTTGTTGCTTACCATCTTCGTAGCTGTTCCAAACAGCAATACTTTCACCAGTCTTAGAGTTTACCTTTACGACACCAATTTCTTTTGCAGGTGCTTGAAGAGTAGAAGCTTGAGCAGTACCGTTAAAAGATAATGAGTTTAATTTAGCTGCACTTAAAGTTGCGATACCTGCAACAGCGAATGAAGCAGCAGTTGTAAATTTGATTACTTTAGATTTGATAGTCAAGGGTTATTCCTCCATAAAATTCATTTTCTTAATTATCAACATAGCCGTCATTAATTAACTAAAAAGTTATACTATGTGTCTCTTTTTTTAATTGACAATGGTTATTGTAGGGCATAAATATTACAGCCCTGTTACAAAGCTAAATCATTGTCGTTACATTTAGCTTATTATCAACCTTTTTCATATTCAAAATCTATTTATTTTCCAGCTTTTTTACGATCTTATCGAGTTCTTTAGCTGTCTTTTCCCAGTTGTCATTATTTAATACATGTGCTTTTTTAGCAAGTTCATCTGACAAATGTAAATCACGCTTAAATTCAAAACTATTTAATCTTTTATCAATTTCACTAGCTTTATCTCCGCGTCCTAATAATCGCTTTTTTAGAACTGAAAAATCTGAAACAGTTAAATAAATAAAATATGCTTGCTTTCCTAATTTTTCTAAATAGGACTTAACTCCGTCAGTCTCAACAATTAAAGAAACCAAGTCATTCTTTGCCCAGGCTTTTTCTAAAGCTTCTTTACTGGATCCATATTGATATTCCCCATATTTTACATGTTCAAAGAAATGAAGTTTTTTAAAACTCTCATCAGTTTCAAAATAATATGACTTCCCCGGAATTTCTCCTTGTCTAACTGGCCTAGTAGTATGTGTTACTACACGCGGAATATTATATTTTTCCGTTAAGTATTTTGAGACTGTTGTCTTTCCTACTCCACTTGGTCCCGCAATTATGATAATTCTTTGCAAAATATTACTCTCCCGCTTGAAATCGACTATTATATATAATAGTATTTCACTATTGTAAAACATTTCTGTACAGAAAAGGGAGTTTTTTAAATGAAAAAAGCTGATGTAAAAATTGGTCAAATTTTAGCCGCTACTTCTGAGGAAGAACTTAAGCATCCTTTTCAAGGAAAAGTAGAAAAAATTTATGAAAATTCTGCTTTGCTAGCGATTACTTCATATGACCCAGAAGATGAATCTTCAGTTAATGAATTAAACAATAAAATGGTCATTAACTTCAAGAACTTGAAGAAGGTAAAATCACCTGCACGTGGAAAGACTGCCGCAACAAACGATGTAAAGATTTCTAAAGTTGAACCTGATAAAAAGGATAAAGAATCAAAATAAAAATTAAGCCTAAATAATTTTTTGTTTTATCAAAGGAACCTAAAATCATATGAAAAAACGGCTTCAAACATTCTTATTTTGGTTTATTTTAATTCAGCCATTTTTAGATATTTATTGGTTATCTAGACCACCACTTCTAAAATTTTCAATACCTACTATTTTGAGAGTTTTAGGAGTTTTTATTGCTATTATTTTATTCTTTAGTATCAAAAATAATTGGCAAAGATTCAGAAAACAAGGGTGGATTATAGCTTATATTGGCGTTTTAATCTTATACTCAATCTTTCATCTAATTTCGGTAAGAAATTTTACTGGTGTGGATGCAACAGGCTTTCATTATTCACCAAAAGTTGAAATTTTTTATCTAGTGAGAGCTTGTCTACCACTGATTGTTATTTATATTACTTCATATAGCGACTTTAAGGCTAAATACTTTTTCCGGGTAATTCAAGGTATCTCAGGCATATATTCATTAACAATTGTTATCTCGAATCTATTTCTTTTCTCATTAACTTCATACCATACTACTGAAGCTAAAAGAATTAGTGCTAATATTTTCTCTTGGTTTACTCAAACAGATTATCCTTTTAATGCCTTAGCTTCTAAAGGAATTTTCTTCCAAGCTAATACTTTATCGGCTATTTTGTTCATGATCATGCCTATTATGCTCTATATTCTTTATAAAGAGTTTAATCTTTTGAATATAGTTTTAGTTAGTGCTCAAGCATTAGCAATGTTAATGCTTGGAACAAAAGTTGGAAATTTCGGACTGATTATTAGCTTAGTAGTATTTTTATTAATCTTCTTAATTCACAGCTTAATTTTGAAGAATACTA
>SAMEA3663006__coassemble_55_pt1 | contig 26365 bp, 24 predicted proteins | sample SAMEA3663006__metabat2_high_PE_028 | metagenome-assembled genome bin SAMEA3663006 (sample SAMEA3663006) | pig gut metagenome | biome: pig gut; feature: pig-associated habitat; material: faeces | place: France | collected 2012
AATGCTTCTTTTACAGTTGAGCGAGTTAGTGAATTAGAAGCTATTACTCACCACGATGTAGTTGCTTTTACTAGAACAGTTTCTGAAAGCTTAGGAGAAGAAAAGAAGTGGGTTCACTTCGGCTTAACTTCAACCGACGTTGTAGATACTGCACAAGGTTATATCTTAAAGCAAGCTAATGAGATCATTTTGAAAGACTTAGAGGCTTTAAAAGAGACTATTGCAGATAAGGCTAGAAAATATAAATACACTGTTGAAATGGGACGCACTCACGGTGTTCAAGCAGAACCAACTACTTTTGGTTTGAAGCTTGCTCGCTGGTATGCCGAGATTAACCGTGATATTGAACGCTTTAAAGTAGCTGCTAAAGATGTTGAATCTGGTAAGATTTCTGGTGCTGTTGGTACTTTTGCTAATGTCCCACCAGCAGTTGAAACTAGCGTTTTAAAGCAGCTTGGTTTAACTCAGCAACCAGTTACTAGTCAGGTTTTGCCAAGAGACTTACATGCATACTACATTGCTACGATTGCTTTAATTGCAACCAGTATTGAGAACTGGGCTACTGAAATTCGCGGTTTGCAACGTAGTGAAATTCATGAAGTTGAAGAACACTTTAGAGCTGGTCAAAAAGGCTCTTCTGCAATGCCTCACAAGCATAATCCAATTGGATCAGAAAACTTATGCGGTATGGCTCGAGTAATGCGTGGCTTTATGGTGCCAGCTTATGAAGATGTGGCTTTATGGCATGAGAGAGATATTTCTCATTCAAGTGCTGAGCGTGTAATTTTACCTGATGCAACAATTGGAATAGATTACATGCTAAACCGCTTTAACCGGATTTTGACTAACTTAGATGTTTTCCCTGAGACAATGCTTAAGAACATGGATCGTACTTATGGTTTGATTTATTCACAACGTGTGCTCTTAAAGTTAATTGATGAAGCAGGCTTATCACGTGAAAAAGCTTACGATATGGTGCAAAAATTAGCTAATAAGTCATGGCAAGAACAAACTTCATTTAGAAAGCTAATTGAAGATAGTGAAGTTATGAATTACTTGTCTGAAGACGATTTAGATGATGCATTTGATTATCATTATCACTTGAAGCATGTTGATGAAATTTTTGAAAAGTGCGGTTTAGACTAAGATAGAAACTAAAACGTTTTGTTAGATATAATTATGTCTGACAGAACGTTTTTTATTTTGGGGAGGAAAATATATTAATGAATCAAGAACTACTAAATAAACTTGAGCATTTAACTGAAATATATAAATCAGGGTACTGGGGAAGCAATGTGCCAGAAGATACACGTCCTAAAAATTTAGATCCTAATTCTGAAGAAAATGCTATTTTTTATACATTGCCAACTGCTTTAGATTATCAACGAAATTCTAATACCTTGTGGAAAAGTGCTACGGCTACTTTTGAAGATAATGAAACTAGCTTTGTATTTAATCCACAAGAAGTGATGAATAAAGATTTTATTGAAGTACAGGCAGCCTTAACTAAATATAGTTTGGCTTTGCAGAAAAATAAGCAGACACAAATTTGGATTAGACTTTGTCAGACTTTAGTTAATAATTTCAATGGGAAAGTAACTGATTTTTTTGCTTATTTTGACAATGACATTCAAAAAGTTCGTCATTATATGCAGGTAGAGAGGAAAAAGGATTTTCCATACCTGTCTGGTAAAAAATTGTGTAATTACTGGCTATATGTGATGTATCAGTATACGAATCTACCTTTGATTAATACTGATCAAATTTATATTGCTACAGATCGGCATATTATTAGAGCTACGCATAAACTTGGGCTGATTACAGATGAAGAAGTAGAAAGTACAAAAGTACAGGATTATGTAATAAAAGCTTGGATTGAAGCACTAAAGGGTACCAATTATGTACCTATTGATTTTCAATCTGCGCTTTGGTTATGGTCAAGGAATGGATTTAAGGAAGAATTATAATTAAAGGAAAAGTATCATGAAACATGAACATTCAGCAGGTGCAATTATCTGGCGCAAGAAAAATAACGAAATCCAATATTTATTAATTCAAAGTCAGCCTTATAAGCAATTTAAGAGTGCGTGGGCTTTTTCAAAAGGACATCTTGAAGCTGGAGAGACAGCGCAAGAAGCTGCAAAACGAGAAATTTTTGAAGAAGTAGGATTAAAGCCTGAATTTAATTTTGATTTTAGTAAAAGCTATTCATATCAAGTTACTTCAGAAATTGAAAAGACCGTAACTTTATTTTTAGCAAAATACAATCCTCATCAGGAAATAAAACGACAAGAAAGTGAAATTAGGCAGACTGCTTGGCTAAACTATGAAGATGCACAAAAAAGAATCAGAGAGCAAAACTTTAAGGAATTTAGTTTTGAAGATTTATCCTTTATTCTGGAGAAGGCTAATGATTATTTAAATGGATATTGATTCTGAGAATAATCAGTGTGATGAGATTCTCTATAATTTAAGCAAGATTATATCTAGTTAAAATTAAATACAATGTATATAAATTGTAGTATAATTTTAGAAAAGGGGGAGTGATTAATATGGCACATACATATAGTTATCGTGCAGATTCTAAAGATCATGATGAAGTTAAAAGAATTTTAGATAATCTCGGTTTAGACATGTCTACTAGTATTAAAATGTATTTTAAACAAATTATTAGACATAATGGAATTCCCTTTTCAGTAACCAATTCTAATACGCTTACAGACGATACTAAGAAAGCTCTTTTACTGGCAGAAGCTAAAGATATGGGCTTAATTGAAGACGATACTCCAGCCTTTAAAGATACTAATAAATTGATTAGTTATATGAAAAAACGTGCAAAGGAATTAGAGTAATGTATGAAATAAAGGCCGAAGATACTTTTATTCAGGATGTAAATCGTTGGAGTAAGAAAGTTCCTGAGTTATGGGATGAAATTCAAGCAATAACTTCATATATGCAAGAAACTGGAGAAATACCGGAAGAATAGGATCCACATCTTTTAACTAATGAGGAATTGAATTATGTAGGATATTTTGAATTTCATTTATTTGAGGGGAAACTTGATTTGCTTGTTATTCATACAAAAACAAAAATAAAAAAGTCTTTCGATTGGTTAGACTAGGGTCTCATAATGAATTATTTCATTCTGATTTACGATAATTAAAATTAAAGTCGTCGATATCAAACGGCTTTTTATTTTGCTCATTTTTATCTAAAATAAGACTTGAATACAATTAAAATAAGAAAGCGTATATAAAAATGTCAGAACCAAATTATGCCAAGTTAGAAGCAAATAATCCTCATTTAGATAAAGATAAGCCATATCCACTAGCAGGAATCTTAGTTGTGGACTTCACCCATGTCTTGTCAGGTCCAACTTGTACAAGAATGCTTGCCGACGCAGGTGCACGAGTAATTCATATTGAAAGAAAAACAGGGGATGATACCCGCCACATGGGACCATACATTGCAGATGGTTCAAGTGAATACTTTAGAATCTGTAATGCAGGTAAAGAATCAATTGCTTTAGATTTGAAAGATCCAAACGATCATGCTTTAGTCGAAAACATCATTGCTAAGGCTGATATAGTTGTAGAAAACTTCCGTCCAGGTGTAATGACACGCCTAGGATTTGATCCAGAAGAAATGGTTAAAAAGTATCCAAAGCTAATATTTGCTTCTATTTCTGGTTTTGGTCAATACGGACCATGGTCTAAACAGGCGGCTTACGATACCATTGTTCAGGCAGTATCTGGATTAATGGATGCTACAGGTGAACCGAACGGCAAGCCAACACGTGTTGGAACTTCAGTTTCTGATGTTGTTGCTGGAATTATGGGATATAGTGCAATTACCACTGCCTTAGTAGCAAGAGAGCGAACAGGAAAGGGTACAACTGTAGATGTTTCGATGCTAGATTCTACCTTCTCTTTAATGGTGCAAGACCTAATGATTGCTCTTGGGCCACATGAAGTACCACACAGGATTGGCAATCGTCATCCTGACATGTATCCATTCGATACTTTTGATTGCCAAGATCAGCCAATTGCCATTTGTTGTGGAAATGATCATTTATGGGGATTATTATCTAATGCATTAGGGCATGAAGAATGGATTAATCAAGCAGATTTTAAGACAAATGATTTGCGTGAGAAAAACTGGCAAAAAGTTAAAAATGCAATGCAGGATGTACTTAAAACTAAGACTGCTGCTGAGTGGGATAAGATCTTACATGAAGCAGGTGTGCCAGCTGGTTTAGTTTTGAATGTGGATAAGACCAGACGCCTTGATCAAATTATTGAGCGCGGGATGGTTAAAACGCTGCCTGATGGCAATGAAGTTTTAGGTTCACCACTCAAGTATGGAACTTGGAATTCTTATGGATTGCAAAAGGATGCACCAGAACTAGACGAACAAGGTGAGCAGATTCGTAAGGAATTTGAATAAAAGCAGACATAAAAAAGATCAAGATTTTCTATTTTTTGAGAATCTTGATCTTTTACTTTGTGGGAAAATATTTATATATAATGATTTAAAATTTTTTTGCGATAAAATTGATTAAATTTTTAGAGATGAGGATCAAAATGACTATTGGAGAAGCATTAAAAAGAGAAAGAGAAAGTTTAGGATTGACTCAAGAAGAAATGACGAAGAATATTATTCAAAAGAGTCATTATTCTAAAATAGAGCGCAATATTGAAGGAATTTCAGCAGATAGTTTGTTTAAAATTCTGTTTGCACATCATATTGATGTTGATGAATTTTTAGAAAGTATAAAAGATACATATACTTCTAAAGAAGATGTTAAAGCCGGCTTATTAGAAAAAAGGATGATGAATGCTTTTAATACTTCAAATACTGAAGCAGTCAAGAAATGTTTAGCAGAAATTCTTGAATTGGATGAAAATCTTATTTTTAAATATCGTGCGCTCATCGCTGTTGCTACCTTTGACGGGAATTTGGATCAATTAAGCGAAAATACAAGAAAAAATATAGTTAAAAAATTCAACGATTTTAACAACTGGGTGGAGAATATCGATTCATTACGTTTGTTAGCTAATTGTATGTCTGTATTTACTCAAGCGCAATTAGATAATAATATAGATTATTTATTAAATTATTATAGAAAAAAAGATGATCATCCAGAAATAAAAATAGAAAGAGTAGCAATTATTTGCAATAACTATTTATATTATTGTTATTATTCTGATGTTAATGGAGATAATATAAAAAAGTGTTTAGATTATTTAAAGAATTTACCTAAGAATATCCATTTTCTTTTTTATCATATTAGCTGTAATTTTTATACTAACTTATTTAACGGAAATAAAAAAGAGGCAATAGATATAAAGGAATCACTATGTAAATGGGGATATGAAAACAGAGTTAAAAGTTGGAAAGTGTAATTTAAGTTTCGCATAGCAAAACTTAAATATGAAATTGAAAAATATGTGTAATACTAATATCAAATAATTAAGAAAGAAGAAAAACATGATCTGGGAAGTACCCATTATTATAAATTAGTGGTAGATTTCCATTTTTACCAAGGGAAGAAAACTGGAAAGAAAGCTTTCAACACGAACTTGAAATAGAAGATCCTTAGGATAAAGCTATGACAAAACAAACAAAAAAGAAAGATGTTTATAATTTATTATTTGGTAGAATAGCTACCAATATTGCTGATAGTTTATTTTATATGGCTATACTATGGCACTTTAAAGAAGTATCGCGTTCGCCTTTTATCGTATCAATAATTTTTGCAGTCGCGTCAGGAATTGATATGATTTCATTTGGATTTGGACCACTAATTGATCGAATTTCCATCAAAAAACTTCTAGAAAGTTCAACTTTTCTTCAAGCTGCTATTAGTGTTATTACATTTTTAATTCTATACTTACGTATTGATAATTTAATCATCAGTATCATTTTAATAACTTTATATATTGCCTCAACTATTCTTTCAGCCATAATTTATCCAGCAGAATATAAATTGTTGCCTTTATTTGTGTCAGAAAAAGAGTTACTTCGTTTCAACGGCATTTTTCAATTAACATATAGGGTTTTAGATTTGCTATTAGATGCTGGAGTAACAGTAATTATAACTTTAACATCTATTCCGATTACTGTAGTTTTATCTGCTATAGTATTCGCAATTGCACTTAAGTTCTATGGAAGTCTGAAAATAAATTTAGCTGCAAAAGAATTTTTAGAAGAGGACGAATACTTTACTGGTTCTTATCGTAAAGATATGGCATTAGGTTGGAAAACTTTACGTAAAGAGAAAAATATATTGGAATTAATTTTGCCAATTGCCTTTACTAATTTCTTTTATGGTATCTTTTCGGTGGGATTACCTTATTTTGCTCAAAGCTATATTCGTGATTCAGCTTTAGGATATGGAACGATGTTATTTACGTCCTCTTTAGGAAGCATTGGGGGTACGTTATTAGTTCAACGTTTTAAAATCGGAAAAAAAGATATGCAAATTTTTATTGCAATTTGTTTCTTAGGAGCGGGAATTTTTAGAGTATTAGTTCCCATTTCTATTTATCTTAACATTTGGGTATTATTGGTTGCATCAGCAATTTCTTCAATGTGGATTACCATGATGAATACCAATTTTGAGGCCTTAGTTCAAACTAGCTTTTCCTCATCAATTTTAGGCAGAGTCGAAACTATAAATGATAGTATTCTGTCAGCCATGATTCCGATTGGTACATTAGTTGGTGGATGGATTATTAAAGTTAGTGGTTCATTAATGACTCAATATATTTATGGAGCAGCATTATTATTAAGTGCGGTTTACTACTTCTTAATTTTAAAGGATAAAAAACAAAAAAATGTTTCTGACAATGAAATAGAATAAAAATAAACATGAAAAAAGATCAAGATTTTCTATTTTTTGAGAATCTTGATCTTTTACTTTATTCAAATTCATCTAGGGTTTCTAAGGCATTTTCCCAGTCAGTATTTGCCTGGTCTAATTGCTCTTGAACAGCGGATAATTTTTCTTGGAGTGGTCCAAGCTTTTCAAATGAAGCGGCAATATCTGGATTTTCCATTTCAGTTTGGATTTCTTGTTCTTCTGCTTCTAATTTTTCAATCTTAGCCTCGGCATCGCTAACTGCACGTTCTAGTTTTCTCTTTTGAGAATCGCGTGCCTTTTGTTCTTGGTAAGATAGTTTACCTTTATTTTGACTAGCCGATGAAGTAGTTTCAGTTTCTGCTTTTTGTGCTTCCGCTTCTTGAGCAGCTGCAGCTTGCTTAGCCTTTTCATCTAAATAGTAAGAATAATTACCATTGTAGATCTTAGCGTGACCATCGCGAACTGAGATAATCTTGTTAGCTAACTCATTAATAAAGTAACGGTCATGAGAAACAAAACATACTAATCTAGTGTTGGATGATTACTCGACGGAGTAGTCGTTCAACACTTTTTCTTTTACTATGTAAAGTGGAGATGAAGCCAATGCCGTGACTGCTTTGGACACATGATGTCGTAAACAAAACTGGCAGCTTCACCATTCAATTGTGAATCTCGTCTAAGTATGTTGGCTGTTAAAGTCCTGTTGAGAAAATTAGATCTGATTGGATTAGATGGAGGCAGCTCATCTCCAAGTAAAGCGGAGGTTTATTCTTATGGATTTATTGAAAACTGTTTTTGGTATTGATGTTAGCAGCCGGAAGTCTAACGTATGCATTATGGTCAATGGCCAAAAAGTTGATGACTATGCCATCTCCAACGATATGGTAGGCTTCAATCAGTTGCTAGATGACCTTAAGCAGGTTACTAAACCGCAGATTATCTTTGAAGCAACTGGTGTCTATTCCAGAAGACTCCAGGCGTTTTTGGACATGCACAAATTGCGCTATGTCATGATGAACCCGCTGGAAGCCAAAAGAAAGACAAAGGATGACCTGCACCAGAACAAGACCGATAAGCTTGATGCCTTGTACCTTGCCAAGCTGCAGTCTGAGCACCCGCAACGGCTGGCCTACGTTCAAAGCAAAGAATATCAAGAATTGATGGCCAATAACCGCATCTATGAGCAGGCTTCGCACGATCTGATAACCAACAGGAATAGACTGCACAAAGCCATTCAGCTCACTTTCCCAGAGATTGAGCACTTAATGGTTAACCCGAGAGGGAAAAACTACTGGAGTATTGTTCTCAGATTCCCACACCCTGATATCGTATTAGAAACAAAAGAAGCCGATATCATCGACTTCTTAAAAGGCTTATCTGGTATTGGTAAAAAGCGCGCTAACGACATAATGCAAAGTCTTATTCGTTTGGCTAAAGTCGCATGCCCAGCTGTCAAAAAGGACAGTGCACATATTCGTGGCCTCGAAATGGCCATTAACAATATTCTGAGCGCTGAAGAGGCGTGCCAGACAGCTTTAAAGGAGATGACCAAGCTCGCTCCCAAGCGGGATCTGGAGATCCTCACAAGCATTCCAGGCATCGGCGAAAATACCGCTCTAAGAATCATTAGTGAGCTTGGGGATATCAGACGTTTTAACAACCCTAGCCAATTAAATGCCTTCGTTGGCGTTGACCCTCAAGTTTATGAATCTGGCAACCTCACGGCCCACCTGTCAATTTCAAAGCGTGGGACAGCTATCGGCAGAAAGGTGCTGTACTTGGCAATCAACCAAATTCAGTCGGCTAAGAAAGCGGGAAACCCTTCTCATATTGCGGATTATTACGAGAAACGAAAACGGTCTTCTGAGACTGCAAGTCACAAGAAGGCCGCTATCGCATCGATCCATAAATTATTACGGACGATCTTCGCTTTAATTAAGAATGATCAATTATATAGCTATGACGTAGCCAAACATAACCAAAGACTTTTGTCATAAAAATTGATCCAATAGATATTATAACAGCCTCTTTTTTGAAATTACAGAAGGTGGCTGTATTTATCATGCCCTAAATCAGATATTTAACTCGATTCTCCGGGAGCCATTTCCCGATTAGGCCTGTATTTCAAAATAAAATTGCTTAAAATCGTTGATAACACTTGACTTAGAGTAGAAAAAGCAAGGTTCCATCGTAATTATCTAGTGCTTCTTCTGAATGGTTAAATTATCACGCTACTCAAGAAAGAATTAGAAAGCAAAACTTTAAGGAGTTTAGATCTGAAGACTTGTCAGCAATTTTGGATAAGGCTAATGATTATTTGGTGAGTCGTGAGGGATAGAAGGAAACACACTTTTGAAAAAATTAGACAGAAACTTAGGATTAGTTTTAAACCAGAGATATAGAGGAATTAACAACCAAAAGTAACTAATTAACACGAGTCAAATTAATCATCTAGATAAAGAATTCAGTTTTCTGAATTCTTTTTTTATTATAAAATTAATAAAAAATAAATAAAAGCAAATAAGGAGATGAGATTATGAAAATTGGACAGGCGTTAAAAGAAGAACGTCAAAAATTAGGCTTAACTCAGGAACAGATGATAAAGGGCATTATTAACAAGGGTCATTATTCAAAAATAGAGCGTGGATTAGAAAGTACTTCAATTGATACTTTATTTAGAATTATTTTGAAACACCATATTGATATCAGTGATTTTTTTAATAAAGTTAAGTATGATTACTATACGTCTGAAGATAAAAAAGCTGAAGAATTGAAGCAAAAGATGTTGCATGCTTTTAATAACAATCAAAGGGAAAAAATAGGAATTTATTTAAATGAAATCCTAGATTTAAAAGAGCATCAACTTTTTAAATATCGAACAATAATTGCTATTGCTTCTTTAGAAAATAGCTTATCTGACTTAAGTCTAGCCTTTAAAAATAAAATAGTTACTAGATTTTCAGAACATGAAAATTGGGTGGAAAATATCGGTGCATTACAATTATTTTCTGATTGTATGAAGATATTTTCTTTAGAGCAAGTAGACTATTTTATTGGTCAATTATTAAAACATTATCAAAAGAATTCTTGTTCTGAGAGTATGAGGGAAAGAGTAGCAATTATTTGTAATAATTATCTTTGTTATTGCTATAAGCAAAAATTAAACGGAGATAATATTGAAGCTGCATTAGATTATTTAGCGAGCTTAGAAACGACTACTCATTTTTTGCTTTATCGAATTTGTCATGAGTTATATTTTAATTTATTTAGTGGGAATACAGAAAAAGCAACTCAAATAAAAAAATTGCTGATGAAATGTGGATATAAAGATTGTATGGAATATTGGCAAATTTAGTTGTGTATAGCACAACATAATGAATAAAAACTGAAAAAGCTGTGATAATTATAAATAACAAATGATAAATATAAATTTATTATTTGTGTAAATATTTCTAGATAGGAAAAGTGAGCTATGAAAAATAAAAAACTATTTGTGGCTACTTTTGTAGCATTATTGCTTTTCGTTGGTGGAGGAGCATGGTTTTATCATAATCAGACCACGGTTCCTGAGGAATGGGTTGGTCAAAGCCTAATGAATTTAGAAAAAGAAGATAACCGGTTAAGTAATTCTTTTTATTTAATGTTTGATAAAAATACTGCTTATATTGCCACACGCTTAGGTGGCAATGAAGAGAGCAAGCCATCAAAATTAAGTAAAGATATTTTAAATGCCTTTTCGAAGAATGGAAATACTCGACCACAAGCTGGTGAATGGGTGAAATTAGGACGGGTTAAAACTGAGCAATTGAAAGATGCCTATAAAATTAAAACAAGGAAAGTAACCTTTGATTTAAAAAAGGCTTCTAATGGAGCATACCAAAGTCAAGATGGTACTTACTGGCAATTAGTTCCTAAAGGGGTGGAAAATAAACAATAAAAATGGACATTAGCGATATTAATATTAACCGTATACAAAAATATGCCTGATTAGACCAAGATAGATCTAATTAGGCAGATTTTTTATGTTTAATTATTGTTTCCAGCTAGCATCAAATTTTTGCTTGGCAGTCTGAATAGCTGGATTAATATTTTTCTTCTTTTTAGCATCAGCTAAGATTGCTTGCATACTTGCTTGAACTTGGTCATAAGCAGGTGTGGCATTCTTAGTTACTGGTAAGAAGTACAAGTCTTTAGTAGTCTCAGCCAAGATTGCTGGTACTTTACTTGTATTAAGTGACTTGTAAGCTTGTGAGTTTAGGACTTGCGTATTAACTGGCATATAGCCGGTAGTTTTAGTCCAGTAGAATTGTTCTTTCTTACTGGTCAAGAATTTTAGATACTTGAAGGCAGCTGACTTTTGTCTAGCGCTAGCCTGGTTAAACATATAAATATCAGTTCCTTGTTGCGCATTAACCTTGCTTGGACGAGGGGCAATGCCAAATTGATATTCTTTCTTCAAGCCTTGTTTTAGATATGCTTCATTAGCAGTTGAACCGATAAACATTGCTACCTTACCAGAATTAAATGGGGTAGACATATATTTTTCAGTACCAGCTTGCATGAAGTAGCCCTTACGAACCCCATCGGCGTAGTAGTCAATTACTTCTTTTGAATCTTTACCAGAAAAGTTAATCTTCTTAGTAAAGTTGATGCCTTTTTCCTTCATCCCCAACATATAGTAATTGTTTAAAGCATCAAAACCAGCCCCAGTTACTTGATGGTCACTCTTTTGATAGATCTTTTCAGAAGCAGACTTAAGCTCGCCCATTGTTTGCGGAACTTTGAGATTATATTGATCTAGTAAAGTCTTATTATAGAAAAGTACTTCAACTGACTTATTGAATGGGACTCCGTATTGAGTATTGTTAATTTTTGCGCCGTTCCAAAGTGCTTGCTTAATATTACTTTTAGCATAGGAGCCCCAGCCAAGGTCATCATTTTTAACATAAGGAGTGAGGTCAACTAGCATTTTTTGCTTAGCGGCATTATACAACCATCCTGGATAAGCCTGGGTGATAGTCGGCAAATTATCAGGTGATTGCATTGTTGAGGAAAGCTTAGACTGAAGATCCGCATAATTACCGCCTTGGCTTTCAAGCTTGATCTTGATTTTTGGATTTTCTTTTTCAAAGTCCGCAGTCATCTTCTTGAGGGCTTTTTCAGAAGAACCGGTTAATGAATACCAAAAAGTTACCGTAGTATTCTTGGTAATCTTAGTCGGAATTTTGCTACTAGACTCCTTAGTTTGAGTCTTAGAGCATCCAACTGCTAAAAGTGCCGTTCCAATTGCGGCAAGAGTTAACCATCTTTTTCTAAATTTCATTTTTCTTCTCCCGTCAATTCATTTTGACAGGTACTATTTTAACATGAATTTAAAATTAGCCGAAAATTTTTAAAATAATAAAAAACCATCCCTCATCGGATGGCCAAAAATTATTCAAATTCATCTAGTGCTTCTAAAGCATTTTCCCAGTCAGTATTTGCTTGATCTAGTTGCTCTTGAACAGCAGATAATTTTTCTTGAAGTGGCCCAAGCTTTTCAAAAGAAGCAGCAATATCTGGATTAGCCATTTCAGTTTGAATCTCTTGTTCTTCATTTTCTAATTTTTCAATTCTAGCTTCTGCATCACTAACAGCGCGTTCTAATTTACGTTTTTGTGAATCACGAGCCTTTTGCTCTTGATAGGAAAGTTTACCCTTATTTTGATTAGCACTAGTAGTACTTTCAGTTTGTTCAGCTTTTGCTTCTTGAACTGCAGCAGCTTGTTTAGCTTTTTCATCTAAGTAGTAAGAATAATTACCATTGTAGATCTTAGCATGACCGTCACGAACTGAAATAATCTTGTTAGCTAACTCATTAATAAAGTAACGGTCGTGAGAAACAAAAAGTAGGGTGCCGTCATAATTATCTAAAGCTTGTTCAAGCACTTCTTTTGCTTCAATATCTAAGTGGTTAGTTGGCTCGTCCATTAGCAAGAAGTTGTCTTTTTCAAGAGACAAAACAGTTAAGGTTAAACGAGCTTTTTGTCCACCAGATAATTGGCCAACTGTCTTATCAATATCTTCAGCAGTAAATAAGAAGGAAGCTAAGATTGAGCGAACGTCTTTTTCTGGCATCGTCTTGTGACGATCCCAAATGGTATCAAGGACAGTCTTTGAAGGATCAAGACTTTGAAGTTCTTGGTCGTAGTAACCAATGTCTAAACTAGCCCCATACTTGATTGAACCATCTTTAGGTTCAAGTTTTTTCATAATTGTTTTAAGTAGGGTAGACTTACCAATTCCATTTGGTCCGATAATTGCAACCCGGTCATTTTTATTAACTTGAAAGTCAATGTCAGAAACCATAGTTTTATCTGGATAACCGATAGTTAAGTCTTTGGCAATTAAGACTTCTTTTCCTGAAGGACGGTCACTAGTAAAGTTAATGCGAACTTTTTGCTTATGCTTAGGTGGTTTAATTCGCTCCATCTTGTCTAAAGCCTTACGTCTACTTTGAGCACGTTTAGTAGTCGAAGCACGAACTAAGTTCTTTTGAATGAACTCTTCTTCTTTTTTGATTTTTTCTTGTTGCTTCTCATAGGCAGCTTCTTGCTGGTTATTCATCAATTCACGTTCTTTAACGTATTGACTATAGTTACCCTTAAAAGTAATTAGTTTTCCAAAGTTTAATTCAAAGATTTGGTTAGCTAAGTGATCTAAGAAGTACTGGTCGTGAGAAACAGTGATAATTGCGCCTTGATAGTTCTTTAAGAATGCTTCTAACCAATCTAAAGTATCTAAGTCAAGATAGTTAGTAGGTTCGTCTAGCAAGAGAACTGGCGGCTTTTGCAACAGTAATTTCACAAAAGCAAGACGTGTTTTTTCACCACCAGAAAGAGTTCCGATAACTTTCTGCCAAGTATTTTCTTTAAAATTGAAACCATTAAGAATGCTCTTAATTTCAGCTTGATAAGTAAAGCCGCCTTCTTGTTCAAAGTCGTAGGCAAGCTGGTCATAGCGCTTGAGCAGGTCTTCATCTTCGGGATGTTCAGCAATTTGTTCCTGCATTTTAGTGATGCGCTTATTCTTTTCAATTAAATTATCAAAGACCGTAAGCATTTCATCCCAGATAGTCTTATCTTCATCTAGGGCATTTTCCTGGGCGATATAGCCGACTTTTAATCCCTTATTAATGGTAAATTGACCACTAGTTGGTTCTTGCTGGCCAGTCATAATCTTTAATAAGGTAGTTTTTCCAGCTCCGTTAGGACCAACCAGACCAATTCTGGCATTATCAGGAACAGAAAAAGAAATGTTACTGAAAATAGTATTGCCTCCGAAACGTTGTTCGAGGTCTTGAGCTTGTGCAATAATCATAGTTTGTTCTCCTAGAACTTATTTTAACATAGCGAATGTTGTCAACTACCCCAGAATGAATTCTGGGGCTTGGTGGTTCGTTAGCTTGCGCTAACTATTTCACCAATTTGCTTAGATACAGGCTTAACTTGTTTGAATTGCGAAAATCCAAACAGCGGTTTTCCCAATTACCAAAGCCTTTTGAGTCCGCAAGTTGCCAAACGGACTGCAGTCTATTTAGATTGCTTTTTTTATTTTAGGATTTTTCCAAATACCTTTGCTTTTTTCTAAGATGTTTACAGAAGCATTCCAATCTCTTATGTGATAACTTCCGCATACTGGGCAAGTCCATTTCCGATCCTTAAGTGTAAGTTTCTTATAGCCGTTTTGTCCCATTATGTTTCCACAATTATGACACCTTTGCGTAGTAAATTTTGGGTCAATCGTGACAAACTTTTTGCCATGAAGATCAGCTTTATATTCGAGCATGGTTAAGAAACTCCGCCATCCTGCATCAGAAATAGATTGGGCAAGAGCATGATTTTTTAACAGATTTTTACTTCTTAGTTCTTCGGCTACTACTAAATCGTGGTTTTTGATTAATGCAGCAGAAAGAACGTGCAAGAAGTCTTGTCTCTGTCTGCGAATCCTGTCGTGCATTTTAGCTACGACTAGGCGCTGTTTTTGATAGTTCTTGGATTCACACAAAGAGCGTCCTTCTTTTTTGGCTCTGCGTTCTCTACGTGAAAGTATTCTTTGAGCGTGGGCGAGCTTTTTCTTGGCTCTGCAATAAAACCTTGGATTAGCTACCATTGCACCGTTAGAATCCGTCAAGAAATTATCCAAGTTAAGATCAATGCCGATCTGCTTTTGTGTTTTAGCATAGTCTTTGACAAAGGCAGTATCACTTCCCAGCTGTAAAGAAAGATAGAACTGATTGTCTGCCGTTTTCTTAATTGAAGCAGTGCCAATTCTAGTTGGAATATGGTCAAATAAGCGCTTTTTAATCAGCTTGCGCAATCCAGCAATTCTTACTATTCCTAGTTTAGGAAGCTTAACATGCTTAGCGTCAATAAATCTAACCGTGCCATTATCAAGATAGGCTTCGTCTTGCTTTATGTACTGACAGTTAGTCTGATATGACCAGTTGCTTCGTTTCTTGTGAAAGGTTGGTATTCCATAGCCAATTTTATGATAGTTTCTCCATGCTTTGTGATAATTTTGAATTGCATTGGCGATAGCCAAGCTATCAATGTCTTCAACACGCAAGAAATCATATTTATCTCTAATATTTTTAGGTTTGGAAATTAAGTCTTGCATATCAATCATTCTTAATGCCTGTTGATTTTCATATTCAGACATTCCCTGCATTACAAAGGGCAAACCGCTGCTAAGCTGTTTGATCCTATTGGCCTTTTTAACGTGATAGATCAAACGGCCAGCGCCAACGTATTGGTTATAAACAAAACGCTGTGCATCATAATTCTGCTTAATCATTTTCTTTTGATTATTGCTAGGATAGAATCTTACTTTTACGCCAAAGTGATATTCTAAACTGCTCATTCTTTTCATTTTTTCACCCCCCTTTATTGATATGATTTGATTATAGACTATGTAGGTACTATAATCAATAGCAAGAACTTATAAACAAAAAGGAGAACAGTATTTCCTATGATAAAAAAGAAAAACAAAATAAAAGACGCAGGCTATGAAAAGCACTACGTCTACAATACTCATTATCATTTGATTTGGTGTACCAAATACCGCAATCAGATTTTTACAAATACCAATTTAGCCGAAGAAATGCGAAAGCTTTTATTGCAGATTGCCGCAGATAATCAAATTAAGATAGAAAAAATGGAGATCATGCCCGAACATGTTCACTTATTGGTTAGCTTTAAGCCTTCTAAATCTGGTTCTAGTGTAATCAAGGCTCTAAAAGGCAGAAGTGGCAGGTTGTTTTTGCAGGCACATCCCGAAATTAGGCAAAACAAGATGTGGGGCGGACATCTATGGTCGCCAAGCTATTATTTTGGCAGTGTAGGAAATATGTCAAAAGAAGTGGTAGAGAAATACATCAACGATCAAGTCTATAACGCAATCAAAGACGGTAAGCCCTATCCATCCCCGCATTAAAATACGGGGATTTACGGGCGGATTTCATTGAATTTTATGAAAATATTATCTTTGTGAAAATTGTTTCTTGATTTATCCTTGAAGAATGCCTATTATTAGTTTGATTAGTAAATATTTCACATTTTTATTTTATGAAAGAAAGAGGCCTCTCATGGATGAAATTAAGATTCCTAAGGCTACCGCTAGACGCTTGCCACTTTATTACCGCTATTTGATTTTTTTGAATGATGAAGGAAAAGAAAAAGTATCTTCAACTGAACTTGCTGAAGCTGTTCAGGTAGACAGTGCTTCAATTCGTCGAGACTTTTCTTATTTTGGTGCTTTAGGTAAGCGTGGATACGGTTATGACGTTAAGAACTTACTTAATTTCTTTAAAAAGATTTTAAATCAAGATACCTTAACCAATGTTGCCTTGGTTGGTGTTGGTAACATGGGTCATGCGCTTTTAAATTATAACTTTAAGCGTACTAATAATATCAGAATTAGTGCCGCTTTTGACATTAATCCTGAAATTACTGGGACAATTATGTCAGGTGTGCCTGTTTATGACATGAGTGAGATGAAGAAGCAATTGCGTGAACAACAGATCACCATTGCTATTCTCTGTGTTCCCCAAACTGCCGCCCAAAAGACAGCTAATGAAATGTTTGATGCTGGAATTAAGGGAATTATGAACTTCACGCCGCTTCGTTTATCTGCTCCATCTAGTGTTCGGGTTCAAAATGTTGACTTAGCAACTGAACTGCAAACTTTAATTTACTTTTTGGACTCAGATAAAGATAAGAACAAAAAATAATTTACTATAATATAGTCCTTTTACACAAGTTTATAGAAGCTTGTGTATTTTTTATACGCTTTCATTTGTAATTAAAGAGAAAATAATTTTAAGATAGATGAGCATAGAAAAATTAATGAGATAGAAATCAGGTAGATAAAATGATTAAAAAACTTGCAGTATACTGTGGTGCCAGGGCTGGTAATCGTCCTGAATACACCAAAGCTGCCTATAATTTTGGTAAGAAAATGGCCGACCACCAAATTGAATTAGTTTATGGTGGCGGAAAGTTCGGCTTAATGCGGGCAGTTGCAGACGGTGTTTTAGAAAATGGTGGTATCGTCCACGGCATTATTACTGAAGAATTAAAGGATCGCGGAGCTGCTTACGACGAAGTACAGGATTTTCGTGTAGTTCCTAATATGGATAAGCGAAAAGATACCATGATGAATCTAGCAGATGGAATGGTAGCTTTACCTGGAAGCATTGGAACTTTAGAAGAAATAAGTCAGGCTATTTCTTGGACTGCAATTGGTGACAATGCTAAGCCGGTAGCTTTTTATAATTATGAAGGTTTCTATGATTATTTAGATAAGCTACTTAAGCGAATGAATCAAGATGATTTTTTGGAGAATATCTATTTAGATGCAATTTATTTTGGAACCGATTTTGATAAAATTCTGCAGTTTATGGAAGACTATCAAGCACCTGCTTATCGGAAGTATTAATTAGGTGAGTGACGAAGAAGTAATTTCATGCTAGAATCAAATTAGATTTGTTATAACAAATTAGGTGGTGAGTAGAAGTGAAAGAAATTCCCAAGTATTTGTTAATTGCAGATAAGATTAAGCATGAAATTAAAACCGGAGAATACAATCCGAATGATCAATTACCCAAAGAATTTGATCTAGCAAATGCTTATAATGTCAGTAGAATTACAATTCGAAATGCACTTAGTGAACTAGAGCGACAAGATTTAATTTATCGCATTCAAGGTGCTGGAACCTTTGTAAAAGATACTGAGATTTCAAGTGCAGTTAATTCTGATCGGCTAGAGCTAATCAATCTAAAGAAGTACAAGTTAAAAGTAACAGACTTTGAAGTAGGGCAAGTTGATGAAAAAATTACCAAAGCTTTAGAACTTCAACCATATGATATTGTCTATACGGTTAGACGGGCCGCTTTGAGTAAGCAAGATGTAGTTGCTTTTCAAAAAATTTGTATTCCAGCTAAAGTCATTCAAGGGATGAATATGGAGATGCTTGAAAGCTCAATTTATCCTTTAATTAGTCAAAAAATTGGTCTTAAACCAAAGAAGGCTGTGCGTGATATTTCTTTAGTGCATGCTATTAGCGAGTTAGTTCAGAAAAATAAAGTTCAAGGTAAAGTTGAAGACAATGAACCTTTATTGAAATGGCTTCAAAAATCCTACTTAGAGAATGGTAAGCCTTTTGAATGGAATGAAACATATTATCGAATTAGTAAGTTTTCTATCAAAGAAGCAATCATTTTGTAAAGATACTTAGTTTTAAACTAAGTATCTTTTTTTGTTATATCAACTATTGATTTGTTATAACAAATGTACTAAGATAATTATGTAAGCGATTTCTAAAAGAGGAGTGAAGGAAAATGAAAGACTTTACAAAATCGTCTGGATGGAAAAAATTTCAAAATGGCTTTGTTAGAGTAGCCGGGAAAATTTCTGGGAACAGACTGCTTTTAACTTTACGTGATACATTTGTCTTAGTGGCAGCAACAACGATGATTGCTGGTTTTGCAATTATGATTCAGAACGTCATTATTGACCCGATGAATGGATTAATTTTTGGTAAACAAGGATTAGGATTAGGAAAATTAATTGCTGGATCATGGAGTAATTGGGAACAGAGTGGTTTTTATAATGGCTTAAAAACGATTGCTAATTTAATTGCTTTGGTTTCTAATGGTACTTTAAATATTTTTGCCTTATTGTTAGTAGTTATTTTCTCATATGAGGTTTCAAGAAAATTCTTTACAGATAAGGCAGAACATATGACTGATGTCTTATTTGGATTAGGTGCCTTCTTTATTTGTATCCCTTGGAATTTTAATTATGCAATTCCTAATACTAAGAAGACAGTAGATGTCTTAAACTATATCGATACTCAATATTTGGGAACACAAGGTGTATTTGCGGCAATTTTAATTAGTGGATTTGCAGTTTGGATTTATAACAAGATTGCGCAAAAGAATATTACGATCAAGTTGCCAGATTCAGTTCCACCAGCTGTTGCTCAAAGTTTTTCTTCATTAATTCCTGGTTCAATTACCTTAGGAATCTTCATAATTTTAACTGGAATTAGTACCGCATGTACTGGTAAGACAATGCCAGCTTTATTCTTATCAGTTCTTCAAGCACCAGCTTTAGCAATTTCAAGAACAGGAGCTTTTGCCTTTGTTTCTCAATTTACTTGGAGTTTATTGCAGTGGTTTGGTATTCACCCAAGTTCAATTTGGGGAGCAATCTTTGGAATGACTTGGACAATTAATGATACGCAAAATATGTTAGGCCAAGCCCACCATATCTTTTCAACTTTATTTATGAATTTCTCTACTATTGCTGCTGGTACCTTTTCACTTTCACCAGTCTTAGCTATTTTAATTGCTTCAAAGCGTGTTGGTGCTAGAAAGATTACTAAGATTGCATTATTACCAGCTATCTTTAATATTTCTGAGCCAATAACTTTTGGTCTACCAATTGTATTAAATCCAATTTACTTTATCCCATTTGTTTTAGCACAACCAATTGGTTTCTATATTGCTCTTTTCTTTACAAAAATTGGCTTTATTGCTCCAATTGTAAATAATGTGCCATGGACTGTACCAACACTTTTATCAGGTTTACTTTATACTGGGAATATTCGCGGTGTGATTGTACAAGCAATTTGTTTAATTGTAACAACGCTACTTTATATTCCATTTGTAAAAATTGATAACAAATTAAATGCGGAAAGAATTGCCATGGATGAAATGGATAAGGCTAATTCATAGAGGTATATATGAAGCTTAATCAAAATTTATTAGCAGATATTTTTCAGGATGGAATGGTTTTTCCACGCAATAAAGATTTTAAAGTTGGAGGATATATTGAGCCTAAGCAAAAAGTAGAAGTTAGTTTTAATCAACATACTTATTTCGCTATGAGTGATGAAAACGGTAAGTGGGAAATTATCTTACCGGCTGTAAATGAAGACTTGGTTCAAGAATTAACAGTTAAAAGTAACAATAAAACTCAGACAATTTCTAACCTGAAATTTGGACGCGTATATTTATTGGGTGGTCAATCTAATATTGAATATCGCTTAAAAGACGAGAAGCACTATCAGAAAATGGTGTCGAAGCTAAAAGAGATGAAGTATTCAAATCTCTACTATTATAATGTTCCTCAAGTTGACTACCTTGATCCTAAAACGGGTGAGGTAAAACCAAAAGATTTACAAGTAGAACACTGGCACCATATTAATGAAAATAATGCTGGAATGGTTTCAGCTATTGGATTTTATATGATGCTAGCCTTGCAAGAAAGCGGCATTCAGGAGCCAATTGCAGTAGTAGATTGTTTTAAAGGCGGGACGTCTGCCAGTGTCTGGATTAAAGAAGCAGATTTAGCTAGGGATGCAGACTTAAAAGATGCCTTTTTAGGTAAATATCATGAAACTATTGCTGGCAAAAGTTGGGAAGATTTTGATCGTGAAACAAAAGCTTACAATTTAACCGTGGAAAAGCATAATCGAGATTTAGCTAAATATCTAAAAATGCATCCCGACACTAGTTTAAGTACAGCAAAAAACATTGTTGGCCATACTCCGTGGCCACCACCGTATCGTCCAGACCTATATACTAGGCCAAGTGGTTTAAACGAAACAATGCTTAAGCAAATTGAGTTTGGTGTATTTAACCAGATGGTTTGGTATCAAGGAGAAAATGATACAGATCGAGCAAAATATTATGATAAACTCTTACCGCTACTCATTCATACTTGGCGCCAAACTTTGCATGATCCATCTTTACCGGTAAAGTTAATTCAATTACCCGGTTATGCCAATTATCCAGATAATTCTGGGGCCGAAATTCGCCAAACACAGTTAGTAGTTAGTCGGACGGTTCCTCAAGTTGATTTGGTTTCCTTTATTGATGGCGGAGAGGAGCACAATATTCATCCCACTAATAAAGGGACGATGGGGATGCGACTTGGCAAAATTATGGCCGGTGACGACTATGCAGGTACTCCTTATGTAGAGAAAATGGATGCTTCTAGCGAAGGCACCAAATTTAGGTTTGTTTTTAAGATAGCACGTTGTCAGAAGATCCATTTAGAAAAAGAAACTTATTTAAAGGTTAAATACTTTGATAAAAAAGTGGAACAGATAAAACTAAATGCCGATAACTTGCAGAATAATAAGTTGATTCTTGAACTAGATGATTTGCCAAAGGAAATAAGCTATGCGTACGAGAATTATCCTCATCATATTGGCTTATACAATGAATTAAATTATCCACTTTCTCCATTTAGAGTGGGGTTTATAAAGAAGGTAATGTAAATGACTAAAAAGATTTTATTGTCGTGTGCAGGTGGCTTTTCAACATCACTTTTAGTTAACAAGATGAAAGAGGCTGCTAAAGCAGAAGGAAAAGAATATGAAATTAAAGCTGTCGCAGCAGCTCAAGTAGAAGATATTATTGAAAAAGATGCACCAGATTGCATTTTAATTGGACCGCAAATTAAATACATGGAAGATCAACTTAAGGCGGATGCAAATAAGCACGATATACCCTTAGAAGCAATTGGGATGCAAGATTATGGCACAATGAATGGTAAAAATGTAATTTCCCAAGCCGAGCGATTACTAGGATAAAAACTGGTAGAAGTATGAAACAAAATCCCTCTCTTGATTCATACTTCTTTTTTTGACCACTTGGAACTATAAAATGACCACTTGGTTAATTTCACTAGATTTTAATCTTACATTTATGTTTAATATAATTATCGAAAATGAAACAAGGAAGTGAGAATTGTGAAAGTTAAGCTTGAACTTGATCCAGATCAGAAGGAAACAGAAATAACCATTCATGCTGGTCAGTTAACGCCTGAAATAGAAAGAATTTATCAACAGCTTCAAATGGATTCAGATCATCCTGACCAAATTGAAGGAATGATGGACAACACTTCCTACTATTTAAGTATTAATGATATTTTGTTTTTTGAAACAGATGCTAAGCAAGTAATGGCGCATACGACTAGGAATGCATATTTTGTTAAATATAAATTATATGAATTAGAAAACTTATTAGGTGGGCAGTTCATGCGAATATCAAAATCGACAATTTTAAATTTAGATCAGATTTATGCTATTACCAAATCGATCTCTAATTGTCAGATTAAATTTCATGATTCATATAAGACAGTCTATGTTTCTAGACGATATTATCGAGATTTAAATGATAGATTAAAAGAGAGAAGGGCATTATCATGAGAAAGGCCAGTTTTGGAAGGATTCTTTGGGGCTTAGGCCTGCTTGCAGCAGCAGCGTTTTTAGTTTTAGACCAGTTGCATTTAATTCCAGTAGAGTTAGGATTCTGGACAATTTTTTGGACTGTAGTATTTGCGGCAACATTAATTACTTCCTTAATTAATAGAAGTTTAGGTGGAACAATTTTTTCAATTGCATTTTTATTAATTATCTATGCAAAGCCTCTTCACATTGAAAGTATTGTTCCTTGGACAGTGCTTTTAGCAGCATTTTTAGTTTGGGGAGGTTTAAGATTAATCTTCAAAAAAAGTTGGAAGCCAACTGTAATTATTAATGGTGAAAAAGTCAGTACTAATTGGTCTGACTTAAAGGCACCTCATAAATTTAAGGCTGAACATGTATTTTCTGATACAACAAGTTCAGATAATGGTGACAATATTGTAATTAGCGAAAAAATGTCTTCTACTTCACGTTATGTTCATTCACAGCATTTAGAGACAGTGACGATAAATGTTTCAATGGGAGACGTTAATGTCTATCTTGATTCAGCAAAACCAGCTGGGGATGAAGTGATTGCTAATGTAAATATGTCAATGGGAGATTTAACCTTCTACATTCCAACGTCTTGGCGAGTAGACAATCAATTAAATCAAGGTTTTAATGATATTACTATTGATGGTGATCAACCAGCAGAGGGACCAACTTTAGTGCTTCAAGGCCGCACTAATATGGGAGATATTACTGTTAAGAGAGTTTAAAATATCCTTGTTTCAATTTGAAGAAAAAATAAAAAAGAAGTAAACTATTTATAGCAAAAAAAGAGAGCTACTGCCAATAGCTCTCTCAAAGCACAAGCCGCTAAAATACGGTGGCTATGATATGATAACAAACTAAAAGCCGCTATCAACTCAGCCAAAAGTTATTGAGCGGCTTTTAATTTGCTCTATTTTCTCTTCCACAAGTCGTGGATAGACTTTATCAGTCTTTTTACAGCTTGCGCCAACTTGTCTGCATCGTTTACTAGTTTTATTAAAGCTAGAACAATACAGTCCAAGAGACCAATAAAGGTAAGGACAGCACCAAAAAAGGCTGTCATAAAGCAAAGTGTACCTCCCTTCAGTAAGACTCTGTACAATAGTAATTACACCATTGGCATCATCCCCTCAAACGAAAGTACCACCGCATATTTAACTTTTTGTGCTTGTTTAATTTTATCAAAAAATTACCAAAATTAATCTACATTTATGAGTAAATTAGCACTTTTTAGCACTCTGGCGACAAAAGTGCTAATTTTTGCGTCTAAATACTTGCTTTTCTTTTATAAACAATGTACTATCGTAATTGTAAGTTAGCACTTATAATATATGAGTGCTAAGTAATATAATTATAGATTTAAATTATGTACAGGAGGGACTAACGTGTTACAACCAATCGGTGATCGCGTGATCGTTAAAGTAAAAGACGAAGAAGAAGAAAAAGTTGGAGGCATTGTCCTGGCTTCTAACGCTAAAGAAAAGCCTCAAATGGGCGAAATTATTGCCGTAGGAAATGGTAAGCGCAACGCAAATGGCGACTTAATTCCTATGTCAGTTGCAAAAGGTGAAACTGTATTCTTTGATAAATACTCTGGCACTAACTTGAAGTACGAAGGCGAAAAGTACTTAGTTCTTCGTGAAAGCGACTTATTAGCTGTCGTTAAGTAATAAAATTTGAAATAAAAGGTGGCATATAATATGGCTAAAGAGATTAAATTTTCTGAAAATGCAAGACACTCATTATTAAAAGGTGTTGATAAATTAGCAGATACTGTTAAGACAACTTTAGGACCTAAGGGTAGAAATGTTGTTTTGGAAAAGAGTTATGGTGCTCCTGACATTACTAACGATGGTGTTACTATCGCCAAGAGTATTGAATTAGAAAACCATTTTGAAAACATGGGTGCAAAGCTTGTTTCTGAAGCTGCACAAAAGACTAACGACATTGCTGGTGACGGTACTACTACTGCTACTGTTTTAACTCAAGCAATCGTTCGTGAAGGTATGAAGAACGTTACTGCTGGTGCAAACCCTGTTGGTATTCGTCGCGGTATTGAAACTGCTACTAAGGCAGCTGTTGACGAATTACACAAGATTAGCCACAAGGTAAGTACTAAGGACGAAATTGCTCAAGTTGCTTCTGTTTCATCAGCTTCAACTGAAGTTGGTAATTTAATCGCTGACGCAATGGAAAAAGTTGGTCACGATGGTGTTATTACTATTGAAGAATCAAAGGGTATTGATACTGAACTTTCAGTAGTTGAAGGTATGCAATTCGATCGTGGTTACTTATCACAATACATGGTAACTGACAACGACAAGATGGAAGCAGACTTAGACAACCCTTACATTTTGATTACTGACAAGAAGATTTCTAATATTCAAGATATCTTGCCATTATTACAAGAAATCGTTCAACAAGGTAAGAGCTTATTAATCATTGCTGATGATGTTGATGGTGAAGCTCTTCCAACTCTTGTTTTGAACAAGATCCGTGGTACTTTCAACGTTGTTGCTGTTAAGGCTCCTGGCTTTGGTGACCGTCGTAAGGCAATGCTTGAAGATATCGCTATCTTAACTGGGGGTACTGTAATTTCTTCAGACTTAGGTCTTGAATTAAAGGACACTAAGATTGATCAATTAGGTAAGGCTGGCAAGGTTACTGTAACCAAGGATTCAACTACTATTGTTGAAGGTGCTGGTTCTAAGGAAGCTATTGCAGAACGTGTAGATCAAATCAAGAAGCAAATTGCTGACACTACTTCAGACTTTGACCGTGAAAAATTACAAGAACGTCTTGCTAAACTTGCTGGTGGTGTTGCTGTTATCAAGGTTGGTGCTGCTACTGAAACTGAATTAAAGGAAAGAAAGTACAGAATCGAAGACGCTTTGAACGCAACCCGTGCCGCTGTTGAAGAAGGTTACGTTGCTGGTGGTGGTACTGCATTAGTTGATGTTATGAAGTCCATCCAAGGCACTGTTAAGGGTGACAGCGAAGACGCAGAAACTGGTGTTAAGATTGTTATGAAAGCTTTAGGCGCTCCTGTACGTCAAATTGCTGAAAACGCTGGTAAAGATGGTGCTGTTATCTTAGACCACTTAGAGCATGAAGACCCAGAAGTTGGTTACAATGCTGCAACTAACAAGTGGGAAAATATGGTTAAGGCTGGTATTATCGACCCAACTAAGGTAACTCGTTCAGCACTTCAAAATGCTGCTTCAATTGCTGCCTTGTTATTAACTACTGAAGCTGTTGTTGCTGACGCTCCAGAAGATGACAAGAACCAAGCTCCTGCAGCTCCAAACCCAGGTATGGGTATGGGAATGTAATTTAGAAACTAATTACATTTACTAATTCAATAAATTGATAAAACACTCCATGATTTTTGATGATCATGGAGTGTTTTTGTGTAGTAGAGTATAATATCTTAATAAAAAATTACAGTTTAATTTTTTATTAAGAAAGAAGATGGCAACCATGACCATTGGTGAAGCTTTAAAAGAAACTAGAAAAAATCTAGGATTATCTCAAACCGAGATGGCATATCCTATTCTAACGAAATCTTATTATTCTAAAATTGAACGAGGAATTCATGAAATTAATGCCAGTGATTTAATTAAGATTTTAGAAATCCATGATGTTGATATTAGTGAATTTCTAGTAAAATGCGGGGTTAAGGATAATAGAATTGATAAAGATCAATGG
>SAMEA3663006__coassemble_79_pt1 | contig 20958 bp, 19 predicted proteins | sample SAMEA3663006__metabat2_high_PE_028 | metagenome-assembled genome bin SAMEA3663006 (sample SAMEA3663006) | pig gut metagenome | biome: pig gut; feature: pig-associated habitat; material: faeces | place: France | collected 2012
CCATATTTCGATATTGAATCGGAGTATGGTTTTTTATTGAGCTCTTAATTCTAAAATTATTATAGTAATAAATATACTCTTTGATTGCATCTTCTAGTTCATCTAAATTCTTAAAATTTTTTTCAAAGCCATACCACATTTCTCGCTTTAAGATACCAAAAAATCCTTCCATTAATCCATCATCTAATGAATTACCTTTTCTAGACATTGATTGCTCAATACCATGATCTGTAAGCCATTTTTGAAAGGTAGAATGTTGATATTGCCATCCTTGATCAGTGTGAAAAATAAGACCATTTAGAGCAGGATGAGCTTTATAAGCTAGGTCAAGCATGGTCATTACTTGTTCTAAAATTGGACGGCGACTTAATGTATAAGAAATTATCTCATGGGTACACCCCATCCATAATTGGTGATAAATATAATTTTTCGCCGTTTAAATGAAACTCAGTTATATCTGAATACCACTTTCTATCTGGTAAAATGGCTAAAAAATTGCGACAGATCAAATTAGGTTTGATTTCACCTACAGTTCCTCGATAACTTGAATATCTTTTTCTACGTCTAATGGCAATACCAAATAAATGCATCTTTTTCATCAGACGCTTTACTTTCTTATGATTGATTTTATGTGCAATTGAGCTGTAATTCTTCTATAGCCGTAGCGATGTTTATGTTCCTCAAATATTTCTTTGATACGTTTCATGATCTAATGATTTTTTGAATCTTTATCATTTTGTTTTAGAACATAGTAATAATTACTTTTAGATAAGTGAGGTAAATCAGGATTAGAATTGATTACATTTAATATGAAACTGACGGTTACATGAAGTTCTTGCCTTAGTTCAGTAACCACCTGAGCTATTTCTGGTGCTTTTGGTTTTTTCTTTTGGAAACTAAGGCGCTCAATTTTTTTACAAATTCGTTTTCGACAGTAAGCTTGAGATTCTATTGTTTTAAGTCTTTTACTTGTTTTTGTAGTTCTTTGATTTGTTGGTCTTTGCTTTTCATGATGTGGTCTGCCTTTCTTATGATTAATGACATTATACCCATCCTCTTTATATTTGCGAAGCTAATTATAGATCATACCTGAGCTTGGCAATCCTAAGTCTAATGAAACTTGATTCGCTGGTTCATCGTTAATCAATATTCTTTTAATGGCAGTTTTCTTAAATTCTACTGAATAAGAAGAATATGATTTATTCAAAATTTCTAAGCCGTGAAGGTCTATTAGACGGATTAAATAATATAAATTGTCAGGTCTTACTCCATATTCTCTACCTAGTTGAGATAGTGACTTATGATAATGTTTCCAATTATTGTAGATGTCAATTTTGTCTTGCTTAGATAATTTAGACATAATAAAAACCTCGAAATTCTTGTCCGAATTTCGGGGTTCATATCAAAAATGAAGATAGGGACAGATTTGTATACATGTATCGACAATAATTATTTAAACTGTTATATAATTTAGTAAGAACCTAAAAGCTATTTTAATATTTAGGAGGATATGTATATGTCTAAAGGTAATTTTAAAGAACGGATTCGTAAAATGGAGGATAGACAAGATAGATTTTCTATTAGAAAATTTTCTATAGGAACAGTCTCAGTCTTAATTGGATCATTTATTTTTGGAATACAGTCAATTCAAGTAGTTCATGCGGATACTGTTACAGATAGTAATTCAACAGTTGTAACTCAAAAAGAAAATTTACAACCTAAAAAAGAGATAGAAAATGAAGCTAGAGGCAATTCCTCTACTTCTGTTCAATCATCTCAATTAAATAAGAAAGTGGAGGGGAACGACCCCGCTAAAGACCCACAAGTCGAATCTGTAAATAATAGTTTTGTGAAAACTGATAACAAAGATTCTAAAGAAGAGAAAAGTTCTTCTTTAGACAATAAGGTTTTGCAAGTATCAAGTAATGTAGAAAGTCAGAATCAAGGAAATCCTTATCAGATTAATGGATCTAATGATGAAGTAAACAATCAAAATAAATTAAAGGTTCAGCCTCAAAGTTTTACTGAATCAACAGATACACCAACTACTCCATCAGATAGTTCTGGTGTAACGATTACTGATGATGCGCATTACCCTAATACCAATGGTATTGTTCCGGCAAATCAATATATTTTTGATCAGTTTACTTTAACTTATGGTTATACACCTTTAAATATGGTAATTACACTGGCTACTGATAGAAATAATCCCGGAGGAAATCTAAACTATTACATTACCAATAGGGACTATTCACAAGTATATGCTAGCAATACAATAAGCGTGGGACAAAGGACGACTTATTCAGGGAGTGGACCATATCCAAATTCTAATTTGACAATATACAACTTTGGTCCGAATGGAATTAGCATTAATGAAAATAATTATAACTTTAAATTAGCCTTTACATTTGGGTATGGAAAGTATGATTCTATAGTTAATTCGAATAATCCCAACTATGTGGCAAATGCATGGGGAGATACAACTCCAAGTAAAGCAACTCAGACTATTAGTTACATTGATGCAGAAACTGGTGAGCCAATGCCCGATACAACAAGTATCACTAGTAGTGGCTTAACAGGACAAACATACCAAATAGACCCTAGAGCAGAAAAAATTATTAAGGGATACTATTTAGTTAATAAAGAGAGAGATCATGGCGTAATCTCACAATATAAAAATGGCGGAACTTATACTAATGAGTGGGTTTCTTTAAATGGACAATTTGTAAAAGAAGTATGGCATCAAATTAATTCCAGTGGTGTTATGCAAGCTAGCATTTATATCAATAATGTCCAACAATATGATCCTAATAATCCTCGGGGAATCGTGTATCCAGCAACGTTATCTAATGAAGGCCCCACTGAGTTAACTGTTAGCGGTGTTAGCGGAAGATATGTTTTTCCTAATCCATATGTAGAGCAAACAACTAATATTAAACTTAAATATGCTACAATTGGCAAGATTATTCCAGTTGATCCTAATGGTAATCCAATCCCGGGAGCAGATCAACCACAGTTTCCGAATGACCCAAATGATCCATCAAAATCAAATCCTGGTGAAAAACCAAATGTACCAGGATGGACTCCAGAAGATCCGAATCCAACTGTTAATCCGAGTCCAAAGGGTCCTGGTGAAAATGTAAATGTGACATATGTCCAAGAAGCTGAGCTGAAAACTTGGAAGAAGGACGTAAGCTTAACAGTTAAGTACGTAAACAGCGATGGCAGTCAATTTACTGGCACGGTTCCAGCAAACGCAAGTCAAAGCCTAAACTTTAGTGGAGAGGCATACGTAAGCAAGGTAACAGGCAAGCTAGTAAACGCAAAGCAAGATGCCAAGGGACAATGGATTGTAGATAGCTCAAATACGGCCACCCCAGAAATCACTTGGACGCCAGAGAGCAGTTCATTTAGTGAAGTAGTCTCACCAGTCGAAGCAGGTTACTACTTGAAGAACATTTCAAGTCATGAAGCAGGCAACAACGTTGAGGCCATTAGTGGCATTACCCACACTAGTGATAATGTGGAAGTAACAGTAACTTACGCACCACTAGGAAAGATGATTCCAGTAGATCCAAGTGGCAAGCCAATTCCAGATGCGCCAACCCCACAATTCCCTAATAACCCAAGTGATCCATCAAAGGGCAATCCAGGGAACAAGCCAGAAGTACCAGGATGGACGCCAGTAGATCCAAGCAAGACAGTCAACCCAGATCCAAGTGACCCAGGCAAGAATGTACCAGTTAAGTATGTTCCAAATACACCAGTTCAAGAAGAAGGTTCTATTACCGTAACTGTTCATGATAAAACTGATAACGTTGACTTGCCACAATACGATAAAACTAGTGGTGAACAAAAAGTTGGCACTGAGTTTACTTATGACAAGAATTCTGTAATTCAAGAACTTGAGAATAAGGGTTATAAAGTTCTGAATCCAGAAGTAGTAATTCCAACTGAAATTACTAAAGGTAATCAAAATATTGTCATCGAGGTTGAACACCAATTGGTTCCCGTAACCCCAGAAAATCCAGGGAAACCAGGCGAACCAATCAATCCTAATGATCCAAATGGACCAAAATGGCCAGCAGGAACAGATAAGGATAGTTTGGAGAAGACTGGTACCCAAACGATTAAGTATGTAGCTGCAGGTGACAAGACGCCAGCTGATAATACTCAAAGCTTTACCTTCACTAGAAGTGCAGTGGTTGATAAAGTAACTGGTAAGATTGTTAGTGAAATTGGTTGGAATGAAACTAGCCATACCTTTGGCGAAGTTAAGACACCAGAAGTGTCCGGATACAAGGCAGATAAGGAAATTGCTGGTGGTGCAACGATTACTCCAGATGATTTGCATAAGACCATCGTCGTAATTTATAGTCCTGAGAATCCAACTCCAGATACTTACAATGGTAGTCAAACAATCAAGTTTGTGGATCCAAATGGCAACGAACTTGAACCATCAAACGTTCAAACTGCAACTGATTTAACTGGTGACCACACATTTGGCATCATTGATGTTCCAGTAATCAATGGCTATGTATCTCCAGTGACTACAGCTGGTGGAGCAACAGTAACTAAAGATAATCCAAATGCTGTGATTACTGTGGTTTACACTCCGGTAGGTAGAATTATTCCGGTAGATCCAAACGGAAATCCAATTCCAGGACAAGAGCACCCACAATTCCCTAATAATCCAAATAATCCAACTGAAGTTATTCCAGGAACTAAACCAAATATTCTAGGCTACCATCCAGAAAATGGCAAACCAGGTGATCCAGTAAATCCAGTACCGGGTAAGCCAGGAGAAGATGTACTAGTTAAGTACGTACCAGATACTTCAACACCAAAAGTACCAAACAAATCAACAACTCCAGTTAAGCCTGAGACACGAGCAGAACAACCTGCTAAATCAGAGAAGCCAGCTACTCCAAGCACTCCAGAAAAGACAAATGTTTCAAATAAGAGTGAAAAAGTAGAAAATACTTCGATTAACAATATTGCTTCTCAAGCAAACAAGAGAACAGAAAAAGTTGTTAATAAGAAGGCTAAGACATTGCCAAAAACAGGTGCACAGAATAATGAAGGTGTACTTGCAGGCGTAGTAGGAAGTGCATTAGCACTATTTGGTTTAATTGGATTAATAGGAGACAATAAGCGAAAAAAGAAAATTTAATGATAATCAAGATATAACACTCAAATCTTGATTCTAAAGTGGAATGCACATGCACTCCACTTTTTTGTAATATTGTTATTAATGGTGTTTTTAATACTTCTCTTAAAAGTAGAATGCTATCATTTTAGAAATAAGTTTTTTTTGCTATACTGGTTCAAGGTGAGACAAATGGATGAACTTGAAAAAAATGAAAGATTAGGCGATTTATTTGCCTACTACGGTCCATTATTAACAAAAGGACAACAAGAGTATTTTGAGGATTATTATTACAATGATCTTTCTTTAGGAGAAATTGCAGATAATCACCATGTCTCTCGACAAGCTGTTTATGATAATTTGAAACGAAGCAGCCGTGCTTTAGAAAAATATGAAGATAAACTTCATATGAAACGTGATTATACTCAAATAGAAGAAAAAATTACTGAGGCAGTATATGCCCTTGAACATGGCAAAATTAATCGAGCTCAGATTGAACTTTTGAAATTATTAAGACAAATGGGAGTAGAATAGTATGGCTTTTGAAAATTTAAGTGAAAGACTTCAAAAAGCATTAAAAAATTTAACTGGTAAAGGTAAGATCTCAGAAGCAGATATTAATGACGCTAGTCGTGAAATTCGATTGGCTTTATTAGAAGCGGACGTTAACTTTAAGGTTGTAAAAGACTTTATTAAAAAAATAAAAAAGGAAGCTTTAGGTAAAGAAGTCCAAGATAGCTTAAATCCAGGACAACAAATCATCAAAATTGTTGATGATGAGTTAACTAAAATGATGGGAGAAGAGACTGTTTCTCTTAATAAATCTCCGCATATTCCAACAATCATTATGATGGTCGGTTTACAGGGTACTGGTAAAACTACTACTGTCGGTAAACTTGCAAATTACTTAATGAAGAATGAAAAAGCTCGTCCTTTGTTAATTGCAGGCGATATTTACCGTCCAGCTGCTATTGAACAGTTAAAGCAAATTGGTCAACAATTAGATGTACCGGTTTATAGTGAAGATAACCAAGATGTAGCCGAAATTGTAAAGCATGGTCTTGAAGAAGCTGATAAAAATAAGAATGACTATGTTTTGATTGATACGGCTGGTCGTCTTGAAATTGATGAACAATTGATGGATGAGTTGAAACGTGTAACTGAGGTTGCTCATCCTGATAATACTTTATTAGTTGTTGATGCAATGACGGGTCAAGCAGCTACACAAGTAGCAGAAGGATTTAATAATGACTTAGATCTAACTGGAATTGTTTTAACTAAGCTTGATGGTGATACTCGTGGTGGTGCGGCACTTTCTATTCGTGCTGTCACTGGTCTTCCAATTATCTTTACAGGGCAAGGTGAAAAATTAACTGATCTTTCTACTTTCCACCCTGATCGAATGGCTTCACGTATCTTAGGTATGGGTGACATGTTGACCTTAATTGAAAAGGCTCAGCAAGATTACGATGCTAAAGAAGCCGAAAAGATGGCTGAAAAGATGCGGGAGAATACTTTTGATTTTAATGACTTTATTGATCAAATGGAACAAGTTCAAAAAATGGGTCCTCTAGATCAAATTATTAAAATGATTCCTGGATTAGGTAATAATCCTGCTCTTAAAAATATTCAGATTCCGGAAAAGCAAATCGATCACATTAAGGCTATTGTTTATTCAATGACCCCAGAAGAGCGTGAAAATCCTGATATTCTTAATCCATCAAGAAGACGTAGAATTGCTGCTGGTTCGGGTAGATCGATTGCTGAAGTTAACCGAATGATTAAGCAATTTAAGCAATCAAAAGAAATGATGCAAAAAATGACTAAAGGTGATATGGGTGAATTGGCTAACTTACCAGGAATGAATTCACCAATGGGCAAGATGGCAATGAGATCAATGAATAAGCGCTTTAAGAAAAATAAGAAGAAACGGATTAAGAATATTAAACGTTATCGTTCAAAATAATTTTCAACTGTTAAGGAAAACCCCTTTACACATATTTTTCTATATGCTATATTATTTAAGTCAAGAAATTTAGGAGGAATTAATTAATGTCTGTTAAGATTCGTATGCGCCGTATGGGCTCAAAGAGAAAACCTTTTTACCGTATCGTAGTTGCTGATTCACGTATGCCACGTGATGGCCGTTTCATCGAAGAAGTTGGTTACTACAACCCACTTACTAACCCTGATGAAGTTAAGCTTGAAGAAGACAAGATTTTTGAATGGCTTGAAAAAGGTGCTCAACCATCAGATACTGTAAGAAGCTTACTTTCAAAAGCTGGTTTGATGACTAGATACCACGACGCAAAGTACGGTAAGTAATTTACTATTGCAATTAGAAGTTTGGGAAAGCTCTTCCCAAACTTTTTTATTTAGAAAGAATAAGTTCTATGACTGAATATTTTGAAGTTGGAAAGATATTGTCTCCTCATGGATTAAAGGGAGAAGTTAAGGTAAATGCAACAACTGATTTTCCAGAGGAAAGATTAGCTACAGGAAGTAGATTGTTTATTAAGAATAATAAACAGTATGAAGAATTAATTGTAGAAAATACTCGACGCCATAAACAATTTTATTTAGTTAAATTTGAAAAGATTGATGATATTGATCAGGCTGAAAAAATTTGCAGTAAAGAATTATATGTAGCAGAAACAGATCAACAAGAATTACCTGAAGGTAGCTACTACTTTAAAGACATCTTAAATTGCCCGGTCTATGATGCTGAGACTGGAGAAAAGCTAGGAGTATTAGAAAACATTGAAACTCCTGGTGCTAATGATATTTGGGAGATAAAGCCAGAAAAAGGAAAGAGTTTTTGGATTCCAAATATTGAATCAGTAGTTAAAAAAGTTGATCTAGCCAATAAGAGAATAGAAGTAACTTTGCTTGAAGGATTACGAGATGAAAATTAATGTTTTAACCCTTTTTCCAGATATGTTTACTCCTTTGCAGGTATCAATGTTGGGGAGAGGTCTAGAAGACAAAAAATGGGAATTAAACTTAGTTAATTTCCGTGACTTTACTAGCGACGTACATCATCATGTCGATGATACTCCTTATGGGGGTGGAGCTGGGATGGTACTTCAAATTATGCCAATAAAAAAAGCTCTAGATTCTTTAACTAATAAAGGAAAAGTAATTATTACTGCTCCACAAGGAAAAACTTTCAATGAAAAAATGGCCCAAGATTGGTCAAAAGAAGAAAATTTAACTTTTATTTGTGGTCACTATGAAGGTTTTGATCAGAGAATCTATGATTTGGCTGATGAAACAGTATCAATTGGCGATTACGTCCTTACTGGTGGAGAATTACCAACAATGAGTATGATTGATGCTACTGTTCGTCTCTTACCGGGGATTTTGGGAAATTCTGCTTCTCCAGTAGAAGAAAGTTTTTCACACGGTCTTTTAGAATATCCGCAATATACGCGTCCTGCTGATTTTGAAGGTCAGAAAGTCCCTGAAGTATTAACATCGGGCAATCACCAAAAAATTGCTGAATGGCGTCATAAGGAAGCCTTACGAGCAACATATCTCTACCGTCCCGATATGTTAGCTGACCGTGAGTTAACAGATGAAGAAAAGAGAATGCTTGAAGAAATTAAAAGTGAAAAAGAGAATTAGTATTTACAAGCATTTTTCTATTTGGTAAACTAGTCGTTGTGGTATAAGCCACTGATTTATGGGTATTCCGCTGGCACAAGGTGTTGATGAATGCCGTAGAAGGAGAGAAAATAATGGATCCATTAATTCAAGAATTAACTAAAGAACAATTACGCGATGATATGCCTGACTTCCGTGCAGGTGACACTGTTCGTGTTCACGTACGTGTTGTAGAAGGTACTCACGAACGTATTCAGATGTTCGAAGGTGTTGTAATTAAGCGTAAGGGTGCTGGTATCAGCGCAACTTACACTGTACGTAAGATGTCATCAGGTATTGGTGTTGAACGTACTTTCCCAGTAAATGACCCACGTGTTGCTAAGGTTGAAGTTCTTCGTCACGGTCGTGTACGTCGTGCTAAGCTTTACTACTTACGTGAACGTCACGGTAAAGCAGCTAGAATTGCTGAAAAGCGTCGCGGTTAATTCAATTAATCAAGACAGTATTAAAAGCCATCTCGAAAGAGATGGCTTTTTTTTATCTACAAAAAAAGAGTTTCAAAAAAGAAACTCTTTTTGATTAATAAAATGTGATGTGATTTAGTGGCCAGTAGCGCAGCTTTACTACTCCCACAATTTTACTTCGTGGAATTGTTCCAATATAGCGACTGTCTTTAGAAACGCTTCTATGATCTCCCATTACAAAATAAGTATTAGCAGGAACTTTATTAGTCTTTTGCATTTCTTTTAGTTGCTTTGAAGTATAAAATTGACGATAATTTTGAGTTTTAGCTAGAGAACTCAGAGTGAAATTTTGGGTATTAGTATATTTAGTACCGGAAATCCCGTCTTCTCCATTGTCAATTAATTTTTGACCAGCCTTTAACCATGGTTGACTAAGTTTTTTACCATTAATATAAATTTGATTATTTTTACTTACAATGGTATCTCCTGGTAACCCGATTACTCTCTTAATATATACGGCCCCAGGCTCATCAGGCGCATCAACAATTACAATGTCGCCTTCCTTAATCTTAGCATGCCTAAGAGCAATAACACGATCGTTATTTTCAAAAGTAGGTTGCATTGAAATTCCAGATACAGTTAAGTTGGCAAAAACATATTTATTTAGTACAAAGAAGATACCAAAAAATATGGCGGTTAGAATTAGTACCTGGAGAATCCACTGACCCCAGCTTTCAGATTGTTCTTGTTTTTTCAATTTTTTCACCTTGTTTAATCTATTTCAACATAAAGTGTAACCCTAAATTATCATTTTGTCGATTAAACAAAAAAGATGAAAAATAATTTTAATTTATATAATTAAATGCGAGATAAAGGTCTTGAAGAAGTCGAAAATTTTAATTTAGCTTATAATGAAAACAACAAGAACAATCATAAGAAGGGAGCAAAAAAGATGCATGAGTATTCAGCTGGTAGTATTGTTTATCGTATTAAAAATAATAAAATAGAATTTTTACTTGTCCAAAGTAGACTTAACCGAACTTGGGGCTTTCCGAAAGGGCATCTCGAGAAGGATGAAAATAATGTACAAGCTGCTCAAAGAGAGGTCTATGAAGAAGTGGGATTAAAGCCAGATTATGATTTTAATTTTGAGGAAAGTATTACTTATAAAATTGCCCGAGATCGATTAAAAACTGTAACATTGTTTTTGAGTAAATTTAATCCAGATCAAAAAATAAAGTTACAAAAAAGTGAAATTGGAGACTATAAATGGGCAACTTTAGCCGAAGCTAATTCTTGTTTGCATTATGAAGAACTGAAAGAACTATTGAAGAAGGCGCAGGAATATATTGAAAATGAAATATCCAGATAAACTCTTAGCTGAAGTTAAGGAAAGATCAAAGGGGATGAAATTAGAAGGAATAAATTTTGGTGCTGGTCCAGTTCATCCCAAGCTTATGATTGTAGGAGAAGCGCCAGGAAGAGAAGAGATAAAGTCGCTAATCCCGTTTCATGGGGCATCTGGAAAAGAATTAATGAAATCTTTAGCCTCAATTGGTCTTAAACGAGAAGATGTATATATAACTAGTGCGGTCAGAAGCCGTCCTTATAGTATTAAGCACACATTTAGTAAAAAAGAAAATAAAGAAGTAATCAAATATCCTAATCGAAAGCCGACTAAAAAGGAAATTATGGCACATGCACCATTTTTAGATTATGAAATTAATTGCGTTAAACCTAAAATCATTGTAACAGTAGGTACTACGGCTCTAACAAGATTGCTAGACGATAAATATGAAATTAGTAATGTGCATGGTAAAATTATTGAAAATACTCCAATTTTAGAATTAAACGATAAAAAAGATGGTTATATTTGGTCTAAAGAAAAGTATATAGTTGTACCGCAATACCATCCCGCAGCTGTTTTTTATAATAGAAAATTAACCGAAATAATTGCGCAAGACTGGTTAAATGTAAAACTGCTAATTAAATAGCAAAAAATGGTAGGAATGATACTTCCTACCATTTTTTAATCAATATTATTACGATATAGACCTACAACTTTACCTAAAATTTGAACCACAGGTAAAATGATTGGATCCATTGTATCGTTTTCAGGCTGCAGACGGTAATAGCCATCTTCTTTAAAAAATCTTTTAACAGTTGCTTCGTTGTCTTCAGTCATAGCGACAACAATTTCACCATTATTAGCACTAGATTGTTTACGAACAATGACATGATCACCATTTAAAATTCCAGCATTAATCATTGATTCGCCATGCACACGTAACATAAAAAGCTCGCCAGCATCATTTTCGAGATCAGGAGGAAGAGGGAAATACTCATCGATATCCTGAACGGCTAAGATAGGTTGACCAGCAGTAACTACGCCAACAATGGGAATATCTTTTGGTTTAATGCCTAGAGCTTCGCGACCTTTTTCAGTTACTTCGATTGCTCTTGGTTTAGTAGCATCTTTTAAAATATAGCCTTTCTTTTCTAGGCGTGCTAAGTGACCATGAACAGTTGAAGTAGAAGAAAGATCAACTGCGCTACAGATCTCCCGTACTGTGGGAGGAAAAGCTCGCTCTTCGACGGTATCGTAAATAAAACGTAAAATTTCTAATTGTTTATTTGCATGTGGTTCAGTCATAATTTTTTCTCCATTTACTTACTTATTAGTATTCTAACAAAAAAATATTATCTCGGCAAACAGGCGTTCTTAGCAGTTGAGTCTTTTTTTATTGGTATAATTAAGGTAAACTAACATTGTTTAGTGAGGTGTTTATTATGGATAAAAAAGAAGAAGAAAAATTAATTAAGCGAATCAATGAATTAACAAAAATTAGTAGAGAACGTGAGTTAACCCCTGATGAGTTAGAGGAACGTAAAAAGTTAAGAGCGGCTTTTCTAGAAAACTTCCGTGCTGGATTTAGACAACAATTAGAGGATACCGTAGTAATTGATAAAGATGGTAAAGAAGTAACCTCAGAAAAAGCTAAAGAGGCACAGCGTCGTAAAGGATTAAGAAAAGATTAATAATTTACTTTAAAAAAAACTATTTTTTTGGTATGCTGAAAAAGTACATTAATTTCTGGAGGTTTTTGGGAAATGAATTTAGGTTTAGCAATTTTTCTTATTATTATCGCATTGTTAATCGGTCTTGTTGGCGGATTTTATGGTGCTCGCGCATACATGAAGAAGTATTTCCAAGACAATCCTCCTATTAGTGAAGATATGATTGCAGCTATGATGGCGCAAATGGGACAAAAACCATCTGCTAAGAAGCTTAATCAAGTTATGAATATGATGAAGCATCAACAACAAAAATAGTAGCTTACTTTACTAATATTTGGTAATAGACAGAGGATCGTATTCCTCTGTCTTTTTGTATATGGTGGGGTGAAAAATGAATATTTTTAGCAAATTAGGATGGTTTTTTAAGCAAGAGAAGAAAAGATATATTATTGGTATTAGTTTTTTAGCTTTAACTTCAATTGCCAATTTAGTCCCACCTAGAATTTTGGGACTGATGGCTGACCAGCTAGATAAAGGATCAATTAGCTGGGGTGAGTACGGTGCATTGATTCTATCTGTTACTGCTGCAGCAATAGTCTTATATTTATTGCGTTATTTTTGGCGTAAGCAAATTTGGGGTGGAGCAGCAGAGCTAGAAAGACAAATGCGATCCCGCTTATTCAAGCATTTTATGATAATGGATAAGACCTTTTATCAAAGGCATCGCACTGGGGATTTAATGGCACATGCGACTAATGATATTAATTCCATTCAAAATGTAGCTGGAGATGGAGTTTTGACTTTAGTTGACTCTTTGGTTACTGGTGGAACTACAATGATTGCGATGATTATTTTTACCGATTTTAGATTAACAATTATTACCCTTTTACCACTTCCTTTTCTTGCTTTAGGTGCTTGGAAGTTGGGAGATAAGCTTCACTATAGTTTTGACAAATCACAAGCTGCATTTTCACGTTTAAATAATAAAACACAAGAATCAGTTTCCGGGATTAAAGTATTAAAAGCTTTTGGTGAAAGTGAGCAGGATTCGGCTGCCTTTAATAAGATGGTAGATGATACTATTCAAATCAATAAGAAAGTTTTTAAATGGGATTCAATGTTTGATCCATTAGGGACATTGATTATTGGAGCAACTTATGTAATTACGATTATCTATGGTGGATTATTGGTATCAAATCATACTTTATCAGTTGGTCAATTGGTTTCTTTTATTGCCTATATTTCTAATATGGTATGGCCGATGTTTGCAATAGGTTATTTATTTAATATTTTGGAGCGTGGATCAGCCTCCTATGATCGTGTTGAACGTCTGTTATATGAGAAACCTCAAATTACTGATGAAAACGCTGATCAAAGCTTAACAGTTACAGATATTCAAGGCGATTTAAAATATGAAATTAAATTCTTTGCCTATCCTGATGAAAAAGAAATACCAGTTTTGCAAAATATTGATTTCACCTTAAAACCAGGGCAAACATTAGGTTTAGTAGGGAAAGTTGGGTCCGGAAAGACTACCATTATTGAGCTTTTACTAAGAGAGTTTGATCAATACCAAGGAAGAATAAGCTTAGGTGGTCATGATATTAGAAATATTCCTTTAAAATTACTTTTAAGTGAAATTTCGTACGTTCCACAAAATAATTTCTTGTTTTCTACTTCTATTGAAAAAAATATTGCTTTTTCTGATGAAAATGTAGAGAAAGATAAAATTGAATCTGCAGCTCAAAAGAGTGATTTACACGATGATATTTTACAAATGCCAGCTGGGTATAAAACATTGGTGGGTGAGAATGGAGTATCTTTGTCTGGGGGACAAAAACAAAGATTGTCAATTGCGCGAGCCTTGTTAAAAGAAAGTCCTATTTTGATATTAGATGATGCTCTTTCAGCAGTAGATGCAAAAACAGAGACCTCTATTTTGGAGTCCCTTAAATCGGAAAGAAAAGGGAAGAAAACTTTAATTGCAGCCCATCGTTTAACCTCAGTAATGGATGCTGATCTTATCTTAGTTCTAAAAGAGGGTAGGATTGTTGAGAGAGGAAAACATGCTGATCTGCTAGCTCAAAATGGTTGGTATGCTGAAATGTGGCGTAAACAAGAATTGCAAGCAAAGGTGGGTGAAGTAGATGGACAATAACGAAGAGAGTAAATCAGTTTGGTCGAAAGCAATTCCATTTAAAGAACAAGTTCAAATATTTAAACGGATTTTAAAGTATGTAAAGCCCTTTAAAGTAGAATTGGGAGTTGCGATTTTTGGTGCTTTCTTAGTAAGTGTAATTAATATGCTTTTACCAAGAGGACTACAGTTTTTCTTGGATAATTATTTAATCAAACAAAACATACTAATCTAGTGTTGGATGATTACTCGACGGAGTAGTCGTTCAACACTTTTTCTTTTACTATGTAAAGTGGAGATGAAGCCAATGCCGTGACTGCTTTGGACACATGATGTCGTAAACAAAACTGGCAGCTTCACCATTCAATTGTGAATCTCGTCTAAGTATGTTGGCTGTTAAAGTCCTGTTGAGAAAATTAGATCTGATTGGATTAGATGGAGGCAGCTCATCTCCAAGTAAAGCGGAGGTTTATTCTTATGGATTTATTGAAAACTGTTTTTGGTATTGATGTTAGCAGCCGGAAGTCTAACGTATGCATTATGGTCAATGGCCAAAAAGTTGATGACTATGCCATCTCCAACGATATGGTAGGCTTCAATCAGTTGCTAGATGACCTTAAGCAGGTTACTAAACCGCAGATTATCTTTGAAGCAACTGGTGTCTATTCCAGAAGACTCCAGGCGTTTTTGGACATGCACAAATTGCGCTATGTCATGATGAACCCGCTGGAAGCCAAAAGAAAGACAAAGGATGACCTGCACCAGAACAAGACCGATAAGCTTGATGCCTTGTACCTTGCCAAGCTGCAGTCTGAGCACCCGCAACGGCTGGCCTACGTTCAAAGCAAAGAATATCAAGAATTGATGGCCAATAACCGCATCTATGAGCAGGCTTCGCACGATCTGATAACCAACAGGAATAGACTGCACAAAGCCATTCAGCTCACTTTCCCAGAGATTGAGCACTTAATGGTTAACCCGAGAGGGAAAAACTACTGGAGTATTGTTCTCAGATTCCCACACCCTGATATCGTATTAGAAACAAAAGAAGCCGATATCATCGACTTCTTAAAAGGCTTATCTGGTATTGGTAAAAAGCGCGCTAACGACATAATGCAAAGTCTTATTCGTTTGGCTAAAGTCGCATGCCCAGCTGTCAAAAAGGACAGTGCACATATTCGTGGCCTCGAAATGGCCATTAACAATATTCTGAGCGCTGAAGAGGCGTGCCAGACAGCTTTAAAGGAGATGACCAAGCTCGCTCCCAAGCGGGATCTGGAGATCCTCACAAGCATTCCAGGCATCGGCGAAAATACCGCTCTAAGAATCATTAGTGAGCTTGGGGATATCAGACGTTTTAACAACCCTAGCCAATTAAATGCCTTCGTTGGCGTTGACCCTCAAGTTTATGAATCTGGCAACCTCACGGCCCACCTGTCAATTTCAAAGCGTGGGACAGCTATCGGCAGAAAGGTGCTGTACTTGGCAATCAACCAAATTCAGTCGGCTAAGAAAGCGGGAAACCCTTCTCATATTGCGGATTATTACGAGAAACGAAAACGGTCTTCTGAGACTGCAAGTCACAAGAAGGCCGCTATCGCATCGATCCATAAATTATTACGGACGATCTTCGCTTTAATTAAGAATGATCAATTATATAGCTATGACGTAGCCAAACATAACCAAAGACTTTTGTCATAAAAATTGATCCAATAGATATTATAACAGCCTCTTTTTTGAAATTACAGAAGGTGGCTGTATTTATCATGCCCTAAATCAGATATTTAACTCGATTCTCCGGGAGCCATTTCCCGATTAGGCCTGTATTTCAAAATAAAATTGCTTAAAATCGTTGATAACACTTGACTTAGAGTAGAAAAAGCAACGGTACAGATTATAGTTTGGGCTGGACTACTATATGGAATCGGAACAATTATTAAGGCAATTCTTCAATTTGTATATCAATATTTATATGCACTTGGCGCTGAAAAGACACTTGAAAGCGTAAGAAAAGATTTATATCGAAAACTTCATAGTTTAGGGATGCGCTATTTTGACCAGACCCCAGCAGGTTCAATTGTATCAAGAGTCACTAATGATACGATGACTCTAAGCGACTTTTTAGGAGTACTTTGTCAGGTAGTCATTGGAGTATTTTCTTTAGTAACTGCTTTTATAGCGATGTATGTAACTAATAAATTTGCGGCGTTAATTGTCTTGCTGTTTTTACCAATTTTAGGTTTTATTTTCTGGATTTATACACAAAAGAGTTCTAGATTGTATCGTGCTTTTAGGGAACGGCTTAGTCGAATTAATACTAACTTAAATGAATCTATTGAAGGAGTTTCTCTAATTCAGCAATTTAAGCAGGAAAAAAGAATGACAAACCATTTTGAAAATGAGAATGGTACTTTAATGAGAACACGTTTTAACTTGATCCGAGTTAACTCGCTTTTGCTCTCGCCAATGACTAGTTTGCTTTATTCATTGGCTCTTGCATTAGTGTTAATGTATTTTGGTTTTCCATTGCAAGAGACTTTTGTTCCTGCCGGAATTGTATATGCTTTTTCTCAATATGTACAACAATTTTTTAATCCTATTTCTACTATGATGGATCGAATGACTTCTTTTCAGGATGGGATTGTGGCAGGTAAACGTATTTTTAGAATTATGGATGAAAAAGAATACGAACCGCGACAAGAAAATGATGAAAGAGCAGTTATTTCAAAAGGAAAGATTGAATTTAGAAATGTTAGCTTTTCTTATGATGGAAAGAATGAAATCTTACATGATGTATCTTTTGTAGTTAATCCGGGTGAAACTTTAGGAATTGTTGGTCATACTGGATCAGGAAAGAGTTCAATTATCAATGTAATGATGAGATTTTATGAATTTGGTAGTGGGGAAGTACTTATTGATGGCATTGATATTAGGAAGTTTCCGAAGAAAGAATTACGTAAAAAACTAGGACTAGTTTTACAAGAACCCTTTATGTTCTATGGGGACATTTCTTCAAATATTCGCTTGTATAATGACAAAATTACAGATCAACAAATTAAAGATGCTGCTAAAACCGTACAAGCAGATTCATTTATTGAAAAGATGCCTGGTAAATATCATGCAAAAGTGATTGAAGGTGGATCAGAACTTAGTCAAGGACAACGACAATTAATTTCATTTGCACGTACCTTAGTAACTGATCCTAAAATTTTAGTTCTAGATGAAGCAACGGCTAATGTCGATACAGAAACCGAAAATTTAATTCAAGAGGGATTAAAGAAGCTTCGTCAAGGAAGAACGACTTTGGCAATTGCGCACCGTCTTTCAACAATTTCAGATGCGGACCAGATTATTGTTCTGGATAAAGGAAGAATTGTTGAACGTGGTACACATGAGAAACTATTGAAGAAGAAAAGGTATTACTACAATCTTTATAAGCTTCAACAAAATAGCGATAAATAAAAACTGTCTGGGAAAAAAGTAATTTTCTAGACTAAAAAAGAACGCTGAAGTTCATTTTGACTTTCAGCGTTCTTTTTATATACTTTCAGCGTCTTCCTTGATATTATTGAATCACCACAAAACAAAAAAGAAAGAGGACGCTTTTTATGTACCAAAATTATATCACAGGACAAACTTCTTTAACACTTAACTTGGACTTTTCCGTGCCAGAAAATCATCTAATAAACGTAATCAGTACTTTTGTAGACTCTATACCTGATGACGTAATGCTAGAAACAACTTCTGATACTGGCAGACCTGCATATCATCCAGCTATGATGCTTAAGATCCTACTCTTTGCTTATTCTAGAAGAGTATTTTCGGGTAGAAAAATTGAAAGAATGCTGGAAGAAAATCTACCTATGATGATTCTAGCCGAAAATAGAAAGATGTCCTACCACACTATTAATAACTTTAGATCTAGTGACCATGCCAATGAAGTAATTAAGAAGTGTTTTGTCTACTTTACTTCATTATTAGAAGATGAAGGTTTAATTCGTGAAAGTGCTGTCTTTATCGATGGTACTAAGATTGAGGCTGATGCAAATAAGTACACCTTTGTTTGGAGTAAAGCAGTTGAAAAGTATCATGATAAGTTAAAAAAGGACGCAGTTAGCTTATATGATGAGCTGATCAATAAGGAAGTTATTAAGGCTATGGCCGAAGAAGAGGTTCAAACTAGTCAAGGATTAGAAATTCTAGCTCAAGAAACAGAAAAAGAAATCAAGAAAATTACTAAAGAGATTGAAGAAGAGCCTAAAGTTATTCCAGGTGGATCTAAAAACAAAGTCAAAAGACGTGGATTAAAGAAGATTCTACACAAGCTTCAAAAAGATCTTATTCCTAGAGCTAAGAAATATGAAGAAGCTGAAAAGATCTTTGATGGTCGCAACAGCTACTCTAAAACAGATCATGAGGCCACATTCATGCATATGAAAGAAGACCATATGCGAAATGGCCAATTAAAACCAGGCTACAATATTCAAGCAGCAACTACTAACCAATATGTTGTAGACTTTGCCCTATTCCCTAATCCAACTGACTTTAGAACCTTAGAACCATTTTTAGAACAGATGAAATCTCGCGGTATCTTAGATAAGTTTCATAACATTGTGGCTGATGCTGGCTATGGTAGTGAGTATAACTATTCAATTCTAGAAGAAAATTATTCAGACAAAGATTATCAGATCCCATACACGTTATACGAAAAAGAACAAACACGGAAGTATAAGAAAGATCCGTCAAAGATTGCCAATTGGTACTATAACGAAGAAGATGACTATTACATAGACAAGTCTGGTGTTAGATTCAACTTTAAGTATTATAGTCAGAGAAAAGATCGAACTACGGGCATGGTTAGAGATTTTAAGATCTATGAAGCAGACGAGTTCCAGCTAACTGAAGAATTAACCAAATTAGCTAAAACAAAACATACTAATCTAGTGTTGGATGATTACTCGACGGAGTAGTCGTTCAACACTTTTTCTTTTACTATGTAAAGTGGAGATGAAGCCAATGCCGTGACTGCTTTGGACACATGATGTCGTAAACAAAACTGGCAGCTTCACCATTCAATTGTGAATCTCGTCTAAGTATGTTGGCTGTTAAAGTCCTGTTGAGAAAATTAGATCTGATTGGATTAGATGGAGGCAGCTCATCTCCAAGTAAAGCGGAGGTTTATTCTTATGGATTTATTGAAAACTGTTTTTGGTATTGATGTTAGCAGCCGGAAGTCTAACGTATGCATTATGGTCAATGGCCAAAAAGTTGATGACTATGCCATCTCCAACGATATGGTAGGCTTCAATCAGTTGCTAGATGACCTTAAGCAGGTTACTAAACCGCAGATTATCTTTGAAGCAACTGGTGTCTATTCCAGAAGACTCCAGGCGTTTTTGGACATGCACAAATTGCGCTATGTCATGATGAACCCGCTGGAAGCCAAAAGAAAGACAAAGGATGACCTGCACCAGAACAAGACCGATAAGCTTGATGCCTTGTACCTTGCCAAGCTGCAGTCTGAGCACCCGCAACGGCTGGCCTACGTTCAAAGCAAAGAATATCAAGAATTGATGGCCAATAACCGCATCTATGAGCAGGCTTCGCACGATCTGATAACCAACAGGAATAGACTGCACAAAGCCATTCAGCTCACTTTCCCAGAGATTGAGCACTTAATGGTTAACCCGAGAGGGAAAAACTACTGGAGTATTGTTCTCAGATTCCCACACCCTGATATCGTATTAGAAACAAAAGAAGCCGATATCATCGACTTCTTAAAAGGCTTATCTGGTATTGGTAAAAAGCGCGCTAACGACATAATGCAAAGTCTTATTCGTTTGGCTAAAGTCGCATGCCCAGCTGTCAAAAAGGACAGTGCACATATTCGTGGCCTCGAAATGGCCATTAACAATATTCTGAGCGCTGAAGAGGCGTGCCAGACAGCTTTAAAGGAGATGACCAAGCTCGCTCCCAAGCGGGATCTGGAGATCCTCACAAGCATTCCAGGCATCGGCGAAAATACCGCTCTAAGAATCATTAGTGAGCTTGGGGATATCAGACGTTTTAACAACCCTAGCCAATTAAATGCCTTCGTTGGCGTTGACCCTCAAGTTTATGAATCTGGCAACCTCACGGCCCACCTGTCAATTTCAAAGCGTGGGACAGCTATCGGCAGAAAGGTGCTGTACTTGGCAATCAACCAAATTCAGTCGGCTAAGAAAGCGGGAAACCCTTCTCATATTGCGGATTATTACGAGAAACGAAAACGGTCTTCTGAGACTGCAAGTCACAAGAAGGCCGCTATCGCATCGATCCATAAATTATTACGGACGATCTTCGCTTTAATTAAGAATGATCAATTATATAGCTATGACGTAGCCAAACATAACCAAAGACTTTTGTCATAAAAATTGATCCAATAGATATTATAACAGCCTCTTTTTTGAAATTACAGAAGGTGGCTGTATTTATCATGCCCTAAATCAGATATTTAACTCGATTCTCCGGGAGCCATTTCCCGATTAGGCCTGTATTTCAAAATAAAATTGCTTAAAATCGTTGATAACACTTGACTTAGAGTA
>SAMEA3663006__coassemble_74_pt1 | contig 18167 bp, 20 predicted proteins | sample SAMEA3663006__metabat2_high_PE_028 | metagenome-assembled genome bin SAMEA3663006 (sample SAMEA3663006) | pig gut metagenome | biome: pig gut; feature: pig-associated habitat; material: faeces | place: France | collected 2012
TTGGTCTTTTTTATCTTTAGGGAGTTTTTGAATGATAGAATTAAACACAAGGAAAGGATGAGGAAAATGATCATAGGATATATTCCAATTATTTTACTATTATTAGTTATTTTATGTGATATTACTATTTCACTAAAAATGCACAAGATAGTCAGAACCTCTGACGCCTCAAATATCTTAGTGTTTGGAATAGTGACCATGGTTATTTTTGCCTTAAAAGATTTAGATTCATTTTCTTGGAGTTCAGCAATTGCTTGTATTTTTATGAGCATCGTTGTTTTTAAAGATTTGTACGATGAGTATCAAATACAAATAAAGAATAAGTCTGAGGAACAGAACTAATGGGAAAGTCATTAACGTTTAGATGCATCTTCGCGGGAGTTGCTTTTTGTTTACTTCAAACTCTAGGGGATATATTGGTCGGTAGTCAATTAACTCTTTGGATAATTCTCGGTAATATTCTGTGGGGAGTAATTTTTGCTTACTTAATGTTTAAATTATTAAAAAGAATGCAAGTGCGAAAGAAGCATCAAAGGAAAGATACAGATGAAATTTATTGAAACCACTAATAAGAAAGATGCCCATACTGAGGAATGGATCGTAATTATTCTCAGTGTGATCTTTGCATATTTGATTAATAAACTATTTTTATCTTTGACTAATAGCACTAGTATTACAGCAAGTCTTGTAGTTCTAATTGCGAGCATGAGTGTTTTTTCAATCACTTACTATTATGGTAAAGATAAACTCCAACAAAGGCTAAAAAGCAAAAAGTAAGAACCAAATTGGTTGTAAAAAGTGCTAAATCGATCCAATTATCATTCTTATTAAAAAATGATAGTAAAATTAATAAATGAATGATAGTATTTAAACAAATATAATCCTTTGGAGGACAAAAACATGAAAAATGAATTGGCACAAGTATTGAATGATTTCATTTCACTTGCTAAGACTCATTATGATCGAAAAGGTAACGAATACTTATTAGAACAATTAGAGATTGCCTTAGATAAGACGAATAACAATGTTCAAGATGCGGTAAACGAAGCACGAACAACCTATCAAAATGTGAATACGATTTGTTTAGTAAACCATCTCCATTTAGAAAAAGATGAAGAGGCATTACTTGAAAAAATTAAAGAAATTTCAATGAGTAAAGGCTGGCTTGGTGGCTTAAACAGCTGGAATACTACCAATACTTGGCTTGGAAGGTAGGAATGAAAATGCAAGCTTTTTATTATGCAATGCCAACTTTAGCAGTAATTGTAATTGCAGCATATATTTTTACTTCAGTTAAGATTCATAAGTTTATCTGGTTTTCACCAGTTGTTTATTTAGCTTTGATAGGAAGTGTAGGACTCTGGATTAAAATTGGTACAAATATTTTTTCTACCTCAGAAACTGGGGTTTTAGGATTGCTTACACTAGAAGCAATTCTCTTAGAGGGAATTATTGAAGAATATAGATATCAAAAACAGAATCTTGAAAAGAATGAAGAGTAGCAAAGTAGCTACTCTTTTTTAATATATCAGCTTTATGTGCATCTTTTCTCAAAGTGAACTAAAATGGAGCTGGAAAAAGGAATAGAAGTGATAACTTTGACTGAAAAAGATGATGAAGACGATGAGATAATTAAGGTAGCTCAATTATCTGTCGAAGATGCATTAAAAGAGTTAAATACAGAGCAAGCTGGTTTAACTATTGATGAAGTACATACTTTGCAGCAAACATATGGAAAGAATATTTTTGCTAAAGCAAAACAAGAACCACTATGGAAGAAGTTTATAGCTAACTTTACAAGTTTAATGGCGATTTTACTTTGGGTAGCAGGGATAATAGCTTTCTGCGCAAATTTAGTACAACTAGGAATTGCCATTTGGGCTGTAAATATTATTAATGGGATTTTTAGTTTTTGGCAGGAATTTCAGGCTGATAAGGCAACCGAAGCTTTAGCGAATATGTTACCTTCATATACGCGCGTTGTGAGAAATGGTAAAGAAGAAAAAATTTTAGCTAAAGACTTAGTACCAGGTGACATAGTTAAACTAGAAGAAGGGGACGATATCCCAGCTGATATTCGTGTGATTGCAGCAACAAGTGCTCAAGTAGATCAATCATCCCTAACTGGTGAAGTAAATCCCGTTCACAAAGACGCTCATCGAATTGAAAACGTCGAAAAGAAAAATCATGCTGATCTTAATAACATGATTTTTTCTGGTACAAACATGATGAAAGGAAATGTTACAGGTGCTGTTGTTAAGACAGGAATGAATACTGACTTTGGTAAAATTGCTGAATTGACACAAAATGTTAAGCAACAAAAGAGTCCACTTGAAAAAGAACTTGATACTTTAACGAAACAAATTTCAATTCTAGCAATTTCTATTGGTATTATTTTCTTCTTAGTTGCAACTTTCTTTGTACATTATCCTTTAGTAAAAGCCTTTGTTTTTGCTTTAGGGATGATTGTGGCTTTTATTCCAGAAGGATTAGAGCCAACTGTTACATTGTCATTGGCTGGAGCAGTTCAAAGAATGGCAAAAAAGCATGCCTTGATTAAGCGTTTATCTAGTGTTGAAACGCTAGGGTCAACTTCTGTCATTTGTTCTGATAAAACAGGTACTTTAACTAAGAACGAAATGACGGTAAAAGAACTTTGGACTTTAGAGAAGAGCTATCATGTTTCGGGTGAAGGTTATGCAGTGCGGGGTCATATTAAAGAAGGACCAACGCATATTTTTGCAAAAGATAATGACACCTTGAAGGAAGTATTACTTGGTGGTGTTTTTGCAGATAATGCAAGAATTCAAAAGCCTGATAAGCAACATCCGCGCTACCAAATCTTAGGTGATCCAACTGAAGCTTGCTTTGAAGTTGTTGCAAGAAAAGGAAAGATAGATGTTGAAGCAGAAGTAGAAAAGACACCACGCGTTAAAGAATTGCCATTTGATTCAAGTAGAAAAATGATGACAGTAATTCAGAGCTCCGATGGTACACACCGTTTCAATACCTATACTAAAGGTGCCCCAAATTGTGTGGTTGATAAATGTACTTCTTACCTATGTGATGGTAAAATTCAGCCTATTACCCAGGAAATAAAAGATAAGATTATGAGAGCAAATGACGGGTATGCTAAAGATGGCTTGCGTGTCTTAGCAGTTGCTGGCCGTAATCTTGATCAAAAGATAATGGATAATTTAGATCTTGCAACAATTGATACAGTTGAAAGAGATCTCACCTTCTTAGGGTTAACCGTTATGATGGATCCGCCAAGAGCTGAAGTGTATAAGGCAGCCCGTGAATGCCGCAAGGCTGGGATTAAAGTTACGATGGTTACTGGAGACTATGGTTTGACCGCTAAGAGTATTGCTCGTGAAATTGGCTTGACTGATCCTGATAAGCCACTGACAGTCATTACTGGGGATGCTTTAAAGACGATGCCTGATGAGGAGTTAAGACATTATCTTGAAGGTGAAGTTGTTTTTGCTAGAATGGCCCCTGAACAAAAATACCGTGTTGTTTCAATGTATGAAAAAATGGGTAAAATCGTTGCTGCTACTGGAGATGGTGTTAATGACGCACCTGCTTTAAAGAAAGCAAATATTGGTATCGCTATGGGTGGAACAGGTACTGATGTTGCAAAAGAAGCAGCCGATATGATTTTGACTGATGATAATTTTGCTTCTATTGTAGGTGCTATTAAAGAAGGACGCGGTGTATACAGCAATATTCGTAAGTTCTTAATTTACATTTTGAACTCAAATATGCCTGAAGCCGTTCCATCTGTTTTGTTTTTACTTTCAGGTGGTGCAATTCCACTGGCTTTAACTGTAATGGAAATTTTATTTATTGATCTAGGGACTGACATGATTCCAGCTCTAGGTTTAGGACGAGAAGATCCTGAAAAAGGAATTATGGATCGGCCTCCAAGATCACCAAAGGATCATTTGATTAATAAAGATGTCTTGGCAAAAGCCTTTCTCTGGTATGGTTTAATTGCTTCGATAATTGCTACAGCTGCCTTCTTCATTGCTAACTTTTATCGTGGTCATATTTTTCCTAATTTGCCAGCAAGCGGCTGGGATTATCGCCAAGCAACTACTGTAACTTTAGCGGCAATTATTTTCTGTCAGATTGCGGCAGTCTTAAATATTCGGTATGCTAGACAATCAATGTTTAACAAATATTTCTTTAAGAATTCGATGATTTTTATTGGGATCATTATGGAAATTGTCTTGCTACTATGCATTTCTTATGTGCCAGTCTTTCAGTCATTTTTTGGTACGGAGCCGCTTAATGCACATGATTGGATGATGCTAGTATGTATTCCGTTGCCTTTGATTTTAATTGACGAGTTAAGAAAATGGATTTTAAGAAAAGAGTCAAAAAATAAATAAACTTTAACTGCTAGTTTTAACTAGCAGTTTTTTCTTGCTAAAATAGTAAAAATACGGAAGGTGGCGAAAGTATGAAAAAAGGATTAGTAATGGAAGGTGGCGCAATGCGCTGCATGTTTACTGCTGGAGTCATCGATACTCTGATGAAAGCAGGCATTGATTTTGATGGTGCAATAGGTGTATCAGCTGGAGCTGCTTTTGGATGCAATTATAAGTCAAAGCAAATAGGAAGAGTTCTACGCTATAACGTAAAATATGCTAGTGATCCACGTTTATCTAGTTGGCAATCATGGCTAAAGACTGGTGATTTATATGGAGCTGACTTTTGTTATCGAGAATTACCAGTAGAATTAGATGTATTTGATACCGCTGCTTTTCAAAAAAATCCCATGGATTTTTGGTGTGTGGCAACTGATATTAATAATGGAGAAGCCGTCTATCATAAATTGATTTCAGGTAAAGAAGCAGATTTGCAGTGGATTCGCGCCTCTTCATCCATTCCTGTTTTTGCGCGGCCAGTTGAAATTGGGAGTCGTAAGTATTGGGATGGTGGAATTAGTGATTCAATTCCGATTAAATTTTTTGAAAAAATTGGCTATGACAAGAACGTTGTCATTTTAACGCAGCCCCTCTCTTATCGAAAAGAAGCAAGTAAACTATATCCAGCTTTAGAATTAGTCTTACATCAATATCCTGCTGTCTTGAAAAAATTAAAGACAAGAGCAAAAGATTATAATGATGTACTTAATTACATTAGAAAAAAAGAAGTACAAGGCAAAATGTTAGTTATCAGACCGCCTTATCCTTTAGAAATTGGCACAATGGAGAAAGATCCCCAAGAATTGAAGCGTGTATACCAAATCGGTGTAAAAGAAGTTAAGAAAAATTTACAAGCAATAAAAACTTATTTGAGTGAATAATCTTCTTGAATGACTTGTCTAGATTACATTTCATTCGCTATAATTAACAAAAGCTTAAATTTTCAGTTTTTTAATAGTAATTGTAGAGGGAATGAATGTAATGAAAAAAACAAAACTGTTAAGCTTTTTCTTTGCACTTTTGATGTTTTTCTCACTCGGTGCTACTTTTATCAAGCCAGCTCAAGCGGCTAGCCAAAAGCAAGTAGCAGAAGGTAGTGTCTTGAAGAAGATTAAAAAGAGTGGAGAATTAGTAGTCGGTACATCTGCTGATTATCCGCCACTAGAATTTACCGCAAGTGAAAATGGTAAGACTAAATATGTTGGAGTAGATATTGAACTAGCCAAAGACATTGCTAAAGACTTAGGCGTGAAGTTAGTTATTAAGAACATGTCTTTTGACTCCTTGTTAGTTGCACTTGAGACAGGAAAGGTAGATATGGTTATTTCGGCCATGACGCCTACTCCTGAAAGAAAGCAAAGTGTAGCATTTTCAAAAATTTACTATAAGCCAAGCGGTGAATATTTTTTAGTAAATAAAAAAGATAAAGACAAGTACACAAGTATCCAAAGTCTTAAAGGTCAGACTGTTGGTGCACAAACGGGAAGTAACCAATATAATTTAGTTAAGTCTCAAATGAAAGATTCTAAATTAAAGGGTCTTGGGAAAATTAACAATCTTGTTTTAGCCTTGCAATCAGGCAAGGTTTCTGCAGTAGTAGTAGAAGAATTAATTGCTAAAGCATATGCCGAAAATAATAGTAGTTTAGCTGCAGTTCGTTCAAACTTAAAAGAAACTCAAGCAGGAAACGCAGTTGCAATTGCTAAAGGACAAGATGATTTAGTAGCTCAAGTAAATAAGACAATTGACCAAGTTCAGAAGAAAGACTTGATTAATAAAGAATATTTACCAGCAGCTGCTAAATATATGAAGACAGAAAAGAAAAGTAATACTTTTGCCAAGTACATTCCATATTTCTTTAAGGGTATTTGGTACACAATCGTAATTACTATTTTTTCAGTAATTATTGGTATTGTTTTAGGTATCATTTTAGCTTTGATGCGTTTATCAAAGAATCCAATTTTACACTGGCTTGCTGTTTGCTACATTGAATTTATCCGTGGTACGCCGCAAATGGTACAAATTTTATTTGTTTACTTCGGAATTGGATATTTGATTTCTAATCTTTCCGCTTTAGTTGCAGGTATTATTGCGATTGGACTTAATTCTGGAGCCTATGTGGCTGAAGATATTAGGTCAGGAATTGATTCTTTACCAAAAGGCCAGATGGAAGCAGCTCGCTCACTTGGTTTAAGCCGTCAAAAAGCCTTTAGATATGTCATTATTCCGCAGGCAATTAAGAACATTTGGCCAGCTTTAGGCAATGAATTTATTACTTTATTAAAGGATAGTTCGTTAGTTTCAGTAATTGGAGTTGCAGAACTAATGTATCAAACACAATTAGTTCAAACTTCAACTTATAAGGGTGTTCTACCATTATTTATTGCCATGATTATTTACTTTATTATGACTTTCTCATTAACGAGATTATTGAATCACTTTGAAAAGAGGATGAAGCGTAATGACAATGATTAAGGTTGAACATTTAAAGAAGAGTTTTGGAAAAAAAGAAGTCCTCAAAGATATTTCTGCAAATGTTGAGAAGGGAAAAGTTATTAGTATCATTGGTCCATCAGGTTCAGGTAAGAGTACATTTTTACGCTGTCTTAATGTACTTGAGACACCAACAATCGGCAAGATAATTTTTGATGGGCAAGATTTAACACATATTAGTGAAAAGGAATTAGATATTTTAAGAGAAAAAATGGGAATGGTTTTCCAAAGCTTTAATCTTTTTCCAAATATGAATGTAGTTGAAAACGTTAAATTAGCTCCTATGAAAGTTAAAGGCGTAAGTGAAGAAGAAGCTGAAAAGCAGGCTTTAGAATTGCTTGATAAAGTGGGTTTGAAAGATCGGGCTAAGCAATATCCTTCTAGTTTATCTGGTGGGCAGCAGCAACGTGTTGCGATTGCTAGAGCTTTAGCAATGGACCCCGAAGTAATGCTATTTGATGAACCAACAAGTGCCTTAGACCCAGAAATGGTTGGCGAAGTTTTAAAGACAATGCAAGACTTGGCAGATTCAGGTATGACAATGGTTATTGTTACTCATGAAATGGGATTTGCCCGTGAAGTTTCTGATGAAGTGTGGTTTATGGCAGATGGATATTTGCAGGAACAAGGAAGTCCAGAACAAATTTTTGAAAGTCCGCAAAGTACACGTGCAAAAGACTTTCTTTCTAAAGTACTTTAAATATTAATATTTTTTAAAATAAGCACTTTCTTTTTACAAGGAGAGTGCTTTTTTTTATAATAGTTGCGTTAGAAAAGTTAAAGGGGATGAGTTTAATGAAGATTAGACAAGCTACAATAGATGATTATGATCAAATTATGACAATTTTAAAGGATGGTGCTAACCAACTAGCAGAACGTGGAGTTGACCAATGGCAAGGAGACTATCCTTCACCAGATCAAATTAAAGAAGATATTGAAAAAGGTTTTGCCTATTTAGCTGTTTCAGCTGATGGGGAAACAGTAGGTGCTATTTCTATAGTTGAAGCACCAGATCATTCTTATGATGATTTGAAAGGTGAGTGGCTTCTAGATACTGATAAATATGTTGTAATTCACCGCGTTGCCATTCATTCAAAGCACGCAGGTCATGGTTATGCTACTAAGCTTTTGACTGAAGTAATTGATTATATTCGTGATCACCGTAAAGATATTGATAGCATTCGAATTGATACACATGAAAACAATAGCGCTATGCAACATCTAATTGATAAAATGAATTTTACCAAAGTGGGAGAATTGCATGGAGTATATCGTCCAGATGAAATTTCATATGTTTATGAGAATGTTAGAGAATAAATAAATTTTAGCTAGGTTGAAAAACCTAGCTTTTTTGTTGAGGATAAGCATTCTGTTGACACGCACTAATATGATAGAATATTCTTGTTGAATACTGTAAATTACATGGAGAAATCGATGAGAAAAAATTTTAAATTTAAAATAGCCGCTGTTTGTGGACTGCTAGCTATTTTAATCGGACTTACAGGCTGTGCTAACAATAATAGCAATAAGATTACTGTTGTTGGATCTAGTGCCATGCAGCTTTTAGCTGAGCAAGCTGGAAATGACTATCGTCTGTCTCATCCTGACAGTAATATTGTTGTTCAAGGAGGAGGTTCGGGAACTGGTCTTAGCCAAGTACAGGCAGGAGCAGTTGAAATTGGAACTTCCGATGTTTTTGCTGAAACTCAAAAGGGAATAGATGCTAAGAAATTACAAAATCATCTTGTTGCCGTTGTAGGTATTGTTCCTATTGTCAATAAGAGTGCCGGTGTAAGCAATTTGAGTAAGCAGCAATTGAGTGATATTTTTACAGGTAAAATTACTAACTGGAAACAAGTTGGTGGTAAGAACCAAACTATCACTGTAATTAACCGTTCTAAGGGTAGTGGTACTCGTGGAACTTTTGAGGGTTTAGTTCTAAATGGAAAAAAGCCAATTCAGGCTCAAGAACAAGATTCTAACGGTACTGTACGTAAAATTGTCAGTTCTACACCAGGGACAATTTCTTATATCTCATTCCCGTATGCTAATGATGAAAATATTCAAAAATTAAGTATTGATGGGATAAAGCCTACGAATAAGAATGTCGAGACAAATCGCTGGCACCTTTGGTCTTATGAACATATCTATACTAAGGGTAAACCTAACAAGAATGTTCAAAAATTTATTGATTATATGCTTGGAAGTAAGGTACAAAATGATTTAGTACCTAAACTAGGTTATATCAGTATCAATAAGATGCAGGTCGAACGTGATAGTAATAATCATGTTGTTCAAAAATAAAGAATAGGACGTTTTGATGAATAACAAAGATCTTAAAAAAGTAGTTGAGTCTGCTTTAGATAAGCAAAAAGTTCCTCATGTTAAATTAAAGAAGATTGGTGCAAGTAAGGTTGATGTTGCCAGCTTAACTGAGCCATCAAAAGAAACACGACAAGAATATTGGGGTAAAGGACTAACTTATTGCGCCATTATTTTAATTATTATTTTGGTTGCTTCAATTATTGGTTTTATTGGATTTCATGGACTAGAAACTTTTACTAAAGATCATGTGAATGTTTTTCAATTTTTAACTTCTAGTGATTGGGATCCAGGTGAGGGAAAGAATCACGTCGGAGCAGCAGCGATGATTGTAACTTCGTTTTCTGTAACATTACTAGCCGCTTTAGTAGCAACCCCCTTTGCAATTGCAGTAGCCTTATTTATGACTGAGTATTCTTCTAAAAAGGGTGCACGCTTTTTGCAATCAGTAATTGAATTATTGGTAGGAATTCCGTCTGTTGTTTATGGATTCTTGGGATTAACAGTTATTGTTCCTTTTATTAGAAATATTTTTGGTGGAACTGGGTTCGGTATTTTATCAGCGACTTTAGTTTTATTTGTCATGGTTTTACCGACAATTACTTCGCTAACTGTTGATAGTTTAAAAGCTGTACCATCTGATTACCGGAAAGCTTCTTTAGCTTTAGGTGCAACTAAATGGCAAACAATCTATAAAGTGATTTTGCGAGTTGCCTCTCCTAGAATTATGACAGCGGTAATTTTTGGGATGGCTAGAGCCTTTGGTGAAGCCTTAGCTGTACAGATGGTTATTGGTAATGCAGTTTTAATGCCAGCTAACTTAGTGAGTCCATCTGCTACTTTAACTAGTCAATTAACTAGTCAAATGGGAAACACAGTTATGGGAACCTTACCAAATAATGCACTTTGGTCATTAGCGCTTCTATTGTTAATTATGTCTTTGGTCTTTAACTTCTTAGTCCGCTTAATTGGAAAGAGAGGACAGAAATAATGAATGCAAAAACTCGTAATAAAATTGCTACTGCTGGTATTTATACCTTAGTGAGTATTGTTGTAATCATCCTCTTTGGGATTTTAGGCGATATTCTAGTTTCGGGTGTACCACATCTTTCATGGCATTTTTTGTCTTCTGAGGCTTCTTCCTATCAAGCTGGTGGAGGAGTAAGAGATCAGCTATTTAATTCCTTATATTTGCTAGTATTAACCTTAATTATTTCACTTCCTATTGCTTTGGGAGCAGGTATTTATCTAGCAGAATATGCTAAAGATAATTGGTTTACTAACTTAATTAGAACAACGATTGAAATTTTAAGCTCACTTCCTTCAATTGTTGTTGGTTTATTTGGTTATTTACTATTTGTAGTACAGTTTGGTTTTGGATTTTCAATTATTTCTGGTGCTTTGGCTCTTACGTTCTTTAATTTACCAACACTAACTAGTAATATTGAACAAGCTATTGAAGGTGTTCCGCAAGCGCAAAGAGATGCGGGACTTGCCTTGGGCTTATCTAACTGGAAAACAATTCGCGGGATCGTTTTGCCAGCCGCTTTACCAGGGATTTTGACTGGAATTATTTTAAGTGCTGGTAGAATTTTTGGTGAAGCAGCTGCCTTAATTTATACTGCAGGTCAAAGTGGATCTACAATTGACTATAGTAATTGGAACCCATTTAGTCCAACTAGTTTTTTGAATGTGATGCGTCCAGCAGAAACTTTAGCTGTTCATATTTGGAAGGTTAATACTGAAGGAATCATCCCCGATGCAACAATCGTTTCAGCTGCAACTTCTGCTTTATTAATTATTGTGGTGATTTTATTCAATCTTGGTGCACGTGCCTTGGGTAATCATTTATACCGCAAATTAACAGCTGCTAAGTCATAAGGAGAAATTTATGCAAAATGTAAATGAAGCCCCGACATATATTCATCAATTTGATAAAGATGAGCAGATTATTTCGACGCAAGACCTTAGCGTTTTTTACGGAGGTAGCGTTCAAAAGCTTTTTAATGCTAGTCTTCAATTTAAGAAAAAGACTATCACAGCCCTAATTGGAGGTTCTGGTTCAGGAAAGTCTACTTTTTTACGTTGTCTTAATAGAATGAATGATAAAGTGGCTCGAGTAGACGGTGAAATTTGGTACCATGGCTTAGATATCAATAAAAACAATATTAACGTTTACCAGTTAAGAAAAAATATTGGAATGGTTTTCCAAAAGCCTAATCCATTTCCAAAATCAATTAGAGAAAATATTACTTATGCTCTAAAAGCAAATGGTGAAAATGACAAGCAAAAATTAGATCAAATTATAGAAGAAAGTTTAAGAGCAGCCGCTCTATGGGATGAAGTGAAGGATAAGTTAGATAAGAGTGCATTGGCAATGTCTGGTGGTCAACAGCAGCGATTATGTATTGCGCGAGCTCTTGCATTGAAGCCTGAAATTTTGTTACTTGATGAGCCTGCTAGTGCCCTTGATCCTGTTTCTACTTCTAAACTTGAGGATACTCTTAAGCAATTAAGAACTGATTATACAATGATCATGGTAACGCACAATATGCAACAAGCTAGTCGTATTAGTGATTATACAGCTTTCTTTCATTTAGGTCATGTTTTAGAGTATGACACTACTGAAAATATTTTTACTAATCCTAAAGGTGAAATTACGGAAGACTACATTCGCGGAAGTTTTGGATAAGGGGTTTACTGTGGAAAATATTATTACAAGTAAAGATGTTCACCTAAGCTATGGAAATGTTGAAGCTTTACACGGCATTAGCTTAGACTTTGAAGAAAAAGAACTTACTGCCTTAATCGGTCCTTCAGGATGCGGAAAATCAACCTTTCTTCGTTGTTTGAACAGAATGAATGACGACATACCTAATATTCATATTAGTGGTGAGATTAAATTTGAAAATAAGAATATTTATGGTCCTAAAATGGATTTGGTAGAATTGCGTAAAGATGTTGGAATGGTGTTCCAGCAGCCAAGTCCTTTTCCATTTTCTGTTTATGACAATATTGCTTACGGTCTTAGAATTGCTGGGATTAAAGATAAAGAATTGATCGACCAGCGAGTTGAAGAAAGTTTAAAGCAAGCTGCAATTTGGAAAGAGACTAAAGATAATTTAGATCGAAACGCTCAAGCATTTTCTGGAGGACAACAACAGAGAATTTGTATTGCTCGTGCTTTAGCGGTTCGTCCAAAAGTAGTTTTGCTTGATGAGCCTACAAGTGCTCTGGATCCAATTTCAAGTAGTGAGATTGAAGAGACTCTTCTTGAATTAAAGCATGATTTTACTTTTATCATGGTAACGCACAACTTACAACAAGCCTCTCGAATTAGCGACTATACTGCTTTCTTAATGAGTGGGGACTTAATTGAGTATGGTAAGACCTCAGATATGTTTATGAATCCGAAAAAGCAAATTACTAGTGATTATCTGAATGGACGTTTTGGTTAATAAAGGAGTTTTTAAGATGCATGAAGTTTTTTTAGATGAATTACGTAAGTTGAATACTCGTTTCATGGGAATGGGTATTGATGTTAGTGAAGCGATTGAAGAAGCAACACAAGCTTTTGTTGAACATGATAAAAAACTAGCGCAAAGCCTAGTTAAAGATGATCAAAAAGTGTCACGTGCTGCTACAAAAGTTGAAAAAAGAACCTTAAAATTAATGGCTCTTCAACAACCAGTTGCTAGTGACTTTAGAAATGTTATTAGTATCTTAAAAGCTACTAATGATTTAGAACGAATTGGTGAAAATGCTAATTCAATCGCTTGGGAAACAATTCGAGTAAAGGGAAATCCTCGTATTCCGGAAGTTGAAGCAATTATTAAGTCAATGTCCAAGAAAGTTAACTTTATGTTAGACCAAGTTTTAAAGGCCTATGTACAAGGTGATGAAAAATTGGCTCGTGAAGTTGCTAAAAAAGATGATGAAGTAGATGAGGATTATGTAAAGGCTCGTAAGTTAATTATTTCTGGAATTAAGCAAGATCCAGAAGCAGCGGTCGCTTCTTCAAGCTACTTTATGGTAATTCGTTTACTTGAACGTATTGGCGACCACGTAGTTAATCTAGCACAATGGGTTATCTATAAAATGTCGGGAGAATTAGTAGATTTAAATACTAAAGATACTGATGAAATGACTGAATTATAGGATTAAATATCTGATACGATGGATATTAGAGAAGTTAAAGATCATAAAAAACAATATCTTGATTTATTGTTACTAGCTGATGAACAGGAAGATATGGTTGATCGTTATCTTGATCGGGGAAGAATGTATATCTTGATTGATGACGGAAAAGTGCGATCAGAGTGTGTCATAACATATGAAGATAATCGTACTATTGAGATAAAAAATCTTGCCACTTATCCTGTTGATCAAGGGAAGGGCTATGCTAAAAAATTAATCAATTATATTTCGGAAAAATATAAAGGGGATTATAAATTCTTGCAAGTTGGAACTGGTGACAGTCCTTTAACGATTCCATTTTATCTGAAATGCGGCTTTAAACCTTCCGGCCGAATAAAAAATTTTTTCGTAGATAATTATAATCATCCAATTTATGAAGCAGGTCACCAATTGATTGATATGATCTACTTAAAAAAGAAAATCTGAATACAGAAAAATAGGAACCTTCAATTTGAGGGTTCCTATTTTTATTTAACTTTATATTCTTGGTTGTAAGCGCGTGCAAATAATCGAAAAGAAATCTATAATGAACTTATAAATTAAACTGTAGCAATAAGTAGGGAGAAATTATGAGCGATACAGTACAAAAAAAGAAGAAACATCAATTTCCAACAGCGTATACAGTTATTATTATCGTTTTATTATTGGTGCAAATTTTAACGTTTTTTATACCATCGGGTAATTATGCAACGCTTGAATATGATCAACCAAGTAAAGAGTTTGTAATTACGAAACCAAATGGTAGCAAGCATAAAGAAGCAGCAACCCAAAAAACTTTAGACAAATATAAAGTTAAGATCGATGTTAAAAAGTTTACTAGTGGAACGATCTATAAACCCGTAGCTATTCCTGATTCCTATGAAAAAATTAATCAGAAAAAGCCAGGACTCGGTGGAGCGATTTATCAATTCCTTTCTTCTCAGGTAAACGGGATTGCTCAAAGTATTGATATTATTGCCTTTGTTTTGATTCTAGGTGGTTGTATTGGAGTTGTTCATGCAAATGGTGCAATTGATGCCGGAATGCAGGCACTTTCTAAAAAGATTAAGGGTAAGCAAGTTTTATTGATTGTTTTAGTAATGGGATTGATCGCCATTGGTGGAACAACCTTTGGTTTAGCTGAAGAAACAATGGCTTTTTATCCTATCTTAATTCCAGTCTTCTTATTAGCAGGCTTTGATAGGATGACAGTTGTTGCGACGATCTTTTTAGGTACAAGTATTGGGACGATGGCATCAACTATTAACCCATTTTCAACGGTAATTGCCTCTAATACTGCTGGGGTCAATTTTACAGATGCACTGCCACTTAGGATTTGTATGTGGGCAACTTGTGTGATTGTAGGGATGATTTATGTGATTCTTTATGCTAAAAAAGTACAAAAGAATCCTAAAGCTTCATATGTTTATAATGACTTCGCTAAAGAAGATCAAGAATATATGAATCAGAATCAAAGTATGCAAGAAAGTAAATTTACTTGGCGTCAAAAGTTAACTTTACTTGTCTTTGCGATTGCCTTTATCGTAATGATTTGGGGTGTTCAACAAAAGGGATGGTATTTTACTGAAATTGCCGTTGTCTTCCTAGCAACGGGCTATATTTTCGCCTTTATTTCAGGCTTAAGTGAGCATAAATTTGTTGAGAGCTTTGTAAATGGTGCGGCAGATTTATTGGGTGTAGCTTTAACAATTGGCCTAGCACGTGCTGTTTCAATTGTGATGGAAGAAAGTCATACAAGTGATACAATTATGAATTTCTTTAGTCAGCAAGTTTCTGGAATGCCACCATTATTGTTTATTTGGTTTATGTTTTTAGTCTACATTGTTCTTGGTTTCTTTATTCAGTCATCTTCTGGCTTAGCCGTTCTTTCAATGCCTATTATGGCACCGCTAGCCAACGTGGTTGGAATTGATCGCGCAAGCATTATTGATGCCTATAATTGGGGTCAAGGATTTATTAGTTTAATTGCACCAACTGGATTAATTTTAATGAGCTTAATGATGGTAAATATTGGATTCAATAAATGGTTTAAGTTTTGCTGGAAACTGTTAGTTATTGAATTTGGAATTTGTTTAGCCTTTTTGGCAATTGGTTTAGTTGTTTACTAACTAAGCAAATAAGTAGCTTTTAGTATTTTTTATAGTTATGATGAAGCTAAAGACATTGTTTAATATTTTAAGGAGGCATTTTTATGGCTTATCCAAAAACTAAAAAAATTATGAATGAAATTGTTGCTGATTTAACTCAAACTCACATGGTTGTTCACCAACACCATTGGTATATGCTTGGAAGAGGATTTTTAAAATTGCACCCATATTTAGATGGTGTAATGGAAGAATTAGCTGAGCAGCAAGATGGGGTTGCTGAAAGATTGATCGCCATTAATGGTAATCCGATTTCCACCTACGAAGAAGTATTGGAAGAAACTAACGTTCCAGATCAAATCGGTAGTTGGGATTTGTCAATTGAAGAAAGATTCCAATTAATTATAAATGCATACAAACAATTGCGAGATGATTATGAAAGAGGGATCAAGATTAGTGAAGGAGAAGGAGACGACTCAACTAATGACCTATTGATTTCCTATCATACCGCGATCGAAAAAAGAATTTGGATGATGTCAGCTGAACTTGGTCAACGTTCAGGTGAAGGTGAATAGGAAAAATATATTTATGCAAAGCATTCCGTGTATGGAATGCTTTTTTGCTATAATTAAAGTAAATATTGCCATACAGGGAAGGAAATACCATGAATAAAGTTACAATTGTTGGGTCAATTAACGTTGATAATATTATGCATATTAAGAAACTTCCTCAACCAGGAGAAACAATAGCAATGTCTGAATTTTCAAAAGCTGCTGGTGGTAAGGGAGCAAATCAAGCCGTAGCAAGTAGTCGAGCAAAAAATGAAACAATTTTTGTTGGACGGGTTGGGGATGATGACAATGGTCGTTTTATGCTTGAACAATTTAAAGAAAATGGAATTAATGTTGACCATGTAGCTATAACTCCAAACCAACAAACTGGACAAGCTTATATTTTGCTTCAAGAGACAGGACAAAATTCAATTATTATTCAACATGGTGCAAATTTTGACGTAACAGCAGCAGATGTTAGAAATGCGAAAAGTCAAATTGAAGATAGTGATTTTGTGATTGCTCAATTTGAAACACCAATTGAAGCGACTATTGAAGCTTTTAAGATTGCTAGAGAAGCTGGTAAAATTACTATTTTAAATCCTGCGCCTGCCCGTACTGATATCCCAGAAGAATTATTAGAGTTAACCGACTTGATTACTCCTAATGAAACTGAGGCTGAGAGTATTACAGGAATTAAAGTTGACAGTGAAGAGTCAATGAAGAAGAGCAGTGAAATTTTTCATCAAATGGGAATTAAGGGTGTAATTATCACAATTGGTGAACGTGGATCTTATGTTTCTTATGAAGACATTGAAGAGATTGTTCCAGCTTTCAAAGTAAAGGCAGTTGATACAACAGCAGCTGGTGATACATTCTTAGGTGCTTTATCTAGTGAATTGAAGCCTGATTTAAGTAACTTAAGAGATAGTGTGATTTATGCATCCAAATCATCCTCATTTACAGTTCAAAAATTAGGTGCATTTCCATCTATTCCAACTAGAGAAGTAGTTGAAGAAGCTTTGAAGGAGAAAAACTAATGAATAAGACAGAGCAAGATCAATTAAAAAAAGAAGCGGCTATTAAAGCAGCTAAGATGGTAGAGCCTAATTCTGTTTTAGGAGTTGGAACAGGCTCAACAGTTGCATTTTTCATCGATGCACTAGGTGAACGCAAAGAAAAAGAAGGTTTTAGTTTAAAGCATATTGTTACTACTTCTAACCGTAGTAAGAAGCAACTTGAAGGACTGGGCTTTAAGGTTGATGAATTAGCAGATATTGATCAAGCTGATTTAACAGTAGATGGCGCTGATCGAGTAGACGATAATTTAGATGGAATTAAAGGCGGTGGTGGTGCCTTAACTTTAGAAAAAAATGTCGCTATCAACTCAAAGAAGATTATTTGGATTGTTGATGAATCAAAACTTGTTCACCATCTCAGCGGCTTTCCGCTTCCAGTTGAAGTATTACCAGTGTCTGCTGAACAAAACTTTAAGCGTTTTGAAGAAGAAGGTTTGAAGCCTCAATGGCGTTTAGATGATGAGGGTAAGCGTTATGTAACGCATTACGGTAATTACATCATTGATTTAGCTGCTGATCCAACTCCAGTACCACACGGTTTAGCTGACTATCTAGATCATATAGTTGGTGTAGTTGAGCATGGTTTGTTTTTAGACATGTGTAATGAAGTCATCATTGCACATAGCGATGGTACAATCGAAGATAAGAAGAAAAAATAATTAATTTGGGCTCATTATAAAAATGAGTCCTTATTTGTTTAACTAATACTAATCAAGGTATAAATATGACGATTGGAGAAGCTTTAAAAGCAGAAAGAAAGAGATTGGGATTAAGCCAGTCTCAAATGACAGGAAATTTAATAACGAAATCACATTATTCAAAAATTGAACGTGGCTTGTTTGACATTAGAACAAATGATTTATTAACAATTTTAAATTTACATAACATTGATGTGGTTGAATTTTTTAAAAAGATTTCTGTTACTAATCAAGAAGAAAATACGAAAGCCTATTTAGCCCAGCTTCATGCAGCTTATTACACGAGAAATATTGAGAAAATTGAGCA
>SAMEA3663006__coassemble_109_pt1 | contig 14186 bp, 15 predicted proteins | sample SAMEA3663006__metabat2_high_PE_028 | metagenome-assembled genome bin SAMEA3663006 (sample SAMEA3663006) | pig gut metagenome | biome: pig gut; feature: pig-associated habitat; material: faeces | place: France | collected 2012
ATTCGCCGAATATAAAAAGATTTGAAGTTATACTCTCCCCGCTCCTCGTAGGCATGAAACATGTGGTCTGTAACTAAATAACCCGATAATACTAAAAATATCGGTACTCCTAGATATCCACCCATAAACTGGTTTGGATTAAGGTGATATAAAATTACTCCAATAACAGCTAGAGCACGAAGGCCGGCATAACCTGTAATAAAACGGTTCTTTTTATTCAAAAGTCTTACTCCCAACTTTTTCAAATTTTTTAATCTACAAATTCAAAAGTAAAGTCAGCTATTGAAACATCGTCGCCAGTTTCTGCTCCATTTTCTCTTAAAGCTTCATCTACACCCAAGCGCTTTAATTTACGAGCTAGAAGCATAATTCCATCAGTATGATCAAGGTTAGTTCTTTGAACAAGACGCTCTAGCTTATTGCCTGTAACAACAAAGCTGTGTTCGCCTGTTCTTTCAACCTTAAAGCCTTCATCTTCTGGTTTCTTATAAACATATTCTTTTTCGGCAACTTTAATTTCTGCTGGTTTTTCAGCTTCTTCTTTAGCAACTTCTTCAACAAGATCTGCGGTCTTACCCATTAGTTCGCTAACACCTTTATGGGTAACACTAGAAATAGGATAAACAGTTTTATCTCCTAATTTCTTCTTAAATTTCGCAAATTTTTCTTCACTACCAGGAATATCCATTTGCGTTGCTACAATAATTTCTTTCTTGGTAGTTAAGTCCTTAGTGTAGCCTGCTAATTCCTTACGAATTGTCTCATAGTCTTCGTAAGCATCCCGGCCATTATTTGGATCCATTGAAACTAAGTGTAGAATTACTTTTGTACGTTCAACATGACGCAAGAATTGAATTCCAAGTCCAACACCTTTTGAAGCACCTTCAATTAATCCTGGTAAGTCAGCCATTGAAAAATCACGACCGTCTGGAAGAACAACCATTCCTAAGTTAGGAGTTAAGGTTGTAAATTCATAAGCAGCAATCTTTGGCTTAGCCTTAGTTACAACAGATAACAAGGTTGACTTACCAACAGATGGGAATCCTACTAGCCCGACATCAGCTAAGACCTTTAATTCCAAGCGTAAAGTACGGAATTCTCCCGGTTCACCATTTTCAGCAATTTCTGGAGCAGTTCTTGTTGGAGTGGCAAAGTGAATATTACCTCTACCACCTTTTCCTCCGTGAGCCACTACCAATTCTTGACCATTTTCAACTAAGTCGCCCAAAAGCTCGCCAGTATTAAAATCATAGACACTTGTTCCCATTGGAACTTTTAGTCTTACATCTTTAGCTCCACGACCATATTGTGATTTAATACGACCATTTTCACCGTTATCTGCCTTAAACTTACGTCTAAAGCGGAAATCCATTAAGGTTCTTAAGCCGGAGTCAGCAACTAAAATAATACTGCCTCCGCGGCCTCCGTCTCCACCTGCTGGTCCACCAAGTGGAACATATTTTTCATGTCGAAAAGCAACGGCACCGTCGCCGCCCTTTCCTGCTTGTACATCTATTTTTGTTTGGTCGACAAACATTATGTGTGCCTCCTTTATATATCAATTTATAATTAAAAATTTCCTTAAAGTTTCTTAACTATAATACCATATCAAGCCCCATTAAATCAGGTCTTTTATTGGTTAATTTATAAACTCAATTTTACAGTTTGTGCTTGCGGAAGAGTTAGACCAGCTTCTCTTAATTCATCCACTGATGCTTCTTTAATTTTCTTTAAAGAACCAAACTTTCTTAGGAGCTTATTTCTAGATTTAGGCCCAATACCCTTAATTTCATCTAATTTACTTGAAAGAGCATTTTTGGCATGAGTTCTTCTATGAAAAGTAATTGCAAAGCGGTGAACTTCATCCTGAATTCTGGTCATTAAGTAAAATCCCTCAGATTTTGGATCTAAAGGAATTAACTTTAATTCTTCTCCCTTCGTAGGATCACCAAAAATCAAGTGATTAGTTCGGTGATGATCATCCTTTACCATTCCGGCAACAGGAATGTTTACATTCAATTCATTTCGTAAAACATCCAAACAAGCTTCAACTTGAATCTGCCCACCATCCATTAAAATAAGATCTGGCATTTTTTTATGTTCTTTTAAAAGACGACTGTATCGTCTTCTAACTACTTCACGGGTATTCCCTACTTCATCAGCCGCATTTTGATGTTCAACCTCACCCTTTAATTTGTATTTACGATATTCATGTTTATCAGCTTCGCCATCAGTAAATACTACCAAGGCAGAAACTGGATCGGCGCCCTGAATATGTGAGTGGTCAAAACTTTCAATTCTATGGCCATACGGCAGCCCTAAAGCGTCAAAAATTTCTTTTTGTGCACCCTTGGTTTTACGATTACCTAGTTCTAAGAGTCGGAATTTTTCATCTAGTTTCAACTTAGCATTGTCATGAGCCATTTCTAACAAGGCTTTCTTTTGGCCACGTTGTGGTGTTCTTACTGGTACCTTTAGTACTTCAGATAAAGACTCATTATCAATTCCAGCCGGTACTAAAACTTCTTTTGGTAAGACGCGATTGCGCTGTCCATAAAATTGAGCAATGAAGGAAACAAAGGCATCTTGTGGATCATTAGTATCAGTTAAAGGAAATAGTCTTGTTTCACGACGTAATAACTTAGCCTGTCTTAAAAAGAAAATCTGAATTGAAATCCAAGACTTATCAACATAAAAATTAAAGATATCTCGTTGAGTATGATCATTAGAAATAATCTTTTGTTTCTCAACAGTTTGTTCAATATATTTCAATTGATCCCTAATTTCAGCAGCACGTTCAAATTCTAGATCCATTGAAGCTTGTGTCATTTTTTCTGTCAAATCTTGCTTAACCTGGGAGATGTCTCCATTTAAAAATCGCTTTATCTTTCTAATCTGAGCGTCATAAGTACTCTTTGGCACCTCCTTAAAGCAAGCTCCCAAACATTGTCCCATGTGATAGTAAAGACAGGGACGTCCTTGATGACCGGTACATCTTCTTAGGGGCCAAACTTTTTGAATAAATTTCAAAGTTGCTTGCGCTGCATAAACATTTGGATAAGGTCCAAAATAGTAACCGTGATCCTTATGAACAATTGATGTTAAACGTGTTTGCGGATCACGTTCATTAGTAATTTCAATGTAAGGATAACCTGTGCCTTGCTTCAATTGGACATTATAGTAAGGCTGATATTTTTTGATTAGTGTAATTTCTAACAAAAAAGATTCCTTGTCGGATGAGACAGTAATGATATCAAAATCACGTATTTCACGTACAAGTTCAGCACGTCTCCCCACCTGTTTACTTTTAAAATAGGAACGAACGCGGTTCTTTAAGTTTTTAGACTTTCCCACATAAATCACATTGCCATTAACATCTTTCATTAAGTAGCAACCTGGCTTATCGGGCAAAAGCTTTAATTTATTTTCAATATGTTCCGTTGCCATAAATTATTTTTCCTTCCTATTAAAATTCCCATAGTATTTTATCACGTTCCTTCTTAAAACCAAGTAAGATGACTTTTTTGTTTACTCAATCCTTCATTTTCTTATAGAATAGTAAATAGCCAAAAAGAAAGGTCGCAAATAATGAAAAATATTTATTTTAATCATGATGGAAACATCGATGATTTAGTTTCACTTCTTTTACTCTTGCAAGCGCCTGATATTAAGCTCATTGGAATTAGTGCCATTGATGGCGATGGATATATCGATCCTTCAGTGGAAGCTTGTCGAAAAATGGTCGATAGATTTAATTTACGTGGTGATAAATTAGAAGTTGCTCGCTCTAATTCACGTGCTGTTCATCAGTTTCCAAAAGAGTGGCGGATGGCAACATACTCATTTAACTACTTCCCAATCTTAAATGAGAGCGGTGAAATTAAAACCCCAGAAGCTGCCTTACCTGCTCACTTAGATATGATTGATAAAATTAAAAAAGCAGACGGTCCAGTTACCTTAATAATGACTGGTCCAATTACTGACCTAGCTCGAGCATTAGACGAAGATGCTTCAATTCAATCAAAAATTGAAAAAGTCTACTGGATGGGTGGTTCTCTAGACGGACATGGAAACGTAGTCAGCGTTGATGCCGACGGCACGCAAGAATGGAATGCTTTTTGGGATTCAGATGCAGTGAAACGAGTTCTAGATTCAGATCTTAAAATTCAAATGGTCGGCTTAGAAAGTACCGAAGAACTTCCTTTAACTGATGAACTTCGTCAGCACTGGGCTAGTTTAAGAAAGTATCCAGCTATTGACTTAGTTGGTTTAGGATACAGCTTAATTATTTCTGTTCCAAATGCAGAGCTATATTTGTGGGACGTTTTAACCACTATGTCAGCTCTCTACCCTGAACTTGTTGAGACACGTCAGGTAAAAGCAAATGTTATTACATCAGGGTTAGCAAGTGGTCGCATGTTTATTGACCCTAATGGAAAAGAAATTACTGAAGTAACAAAAGCAGATAAAGATTTATTCTTTAAGAAAGTAGATAAAATTTTAGAAAGACAATAAATATATAAATGACAATTTGGTTAACACACTTTATCGAAAATTTCGGTTATCTTGCCATTATTCTTTTAATTGCCGTTGAAAATATTTTCCCACCTATTCCTTCAGAGGTGATTTTGACACTTGGAGGATTCCTAGTTAGTGGAACTAAATTAACTCTAATCGGAGTTATCCTAGCTTCAACTCTAGGATCAGTTATTGGTGCGATTATCCTGTTTTCAATTAGTCGTAATCTAACACTGCCACGACTTGAAAAATTACTTGAAACTAAATTATTTAAACTTTTAGGATTTAAAAAAGATGATGCTCAAAAAGCCATTGATTGGTTCGACAAACATGGAATTGGAGCCATTTTTTACGGACGTTGCATCCCTGTTGTTAGAAGTTTAATCTCAATTCCCGCAGGTATTGCCCATGTCGGCTGGACTAAATTTCTAGTCTTGACTACTTTAGGTAGTTTAGTTTGGAATAGTGTATTAGTTGGTTTAGGACACTATATGGGAAAGAATTGGCAAGTCGTAGTTAAAATCTTTGATGATTACACAATTGTAATTATTATCCTTTTACTAATTCTATTTATTTACTTTGGAATTAAATGGTACAAATCTCGAATTAAGAAGTAAAATTTTGCTATAGACTGGTTGGCGGACTGGAAGTTCGCCAACCTTTTTTGTTATAATTAGATATATGTTAAAGTAACAATTACATTTTTGTTAATGAGGTATAAAAATGCTATTTCCCTACGAAAAAAATTTTAATCAATGGTGCAGTAGTCAAAATCTTGCGCCGCGAACAATTACTTCAATTAATCAATCAATCTATTATTTTTGGAACTATTTTTTACAAAATTCAAATTTAGAACCAACCGTTGGCAATGTATCTGCTCAGGATATCCGCGCCTTTATTGACCACTTAGAGCAAGATCAAAATAAAACAATTAGTACGATTAATAAGTATGTTACCCATTTAAAGAAATATTTTTCTTTTCTCTATGACCACCAATTAGTTAAAAATTATCTTTTTACCGATTTACATGGCTATACTTTTGATCGAACCCCTCATATTTGCATTGACTGGATTGATCAGATTGATGAAATTATAACTTGGCCTGAAATTAGTCTTGATTGTAAAAAAGTTCTAATTTTGATTGCTCACGGCTTTGACCCAAAACAATTTCTTAATTTATGTAAGGCTAATATTTCAAGTATTAACAATTCAAGTTATCGCTCTATTCTCCTGACTAATACTGAAGAAAATCCTCTTATTTTTCAAACAAAGACCGGTAAACAAATCTCTGCCTTAACCTCTTTAACTAGAAAAATTGCTCCAGACAAGGACATTTTAAATTTTGATCTTACCCCAGGAAAACTTCGCCTTTCTTACATTTACTATAAAGTAAATGACGCTAGCCTCTCTGATTTGAAATTAATGGAAATCCTACATTGTAATCGTAAGAGTTTGACTTATTATCGCAATCAACTAGATAAGCTTAAACTTGCTCCCTTTACACCAAAAAGAACGGTTTAAAAACCGTTCTTTTTTCTTATTATTAAATTTAATACCAGGCTGGCTTATCTCCGTCAGTTCCAGGCTTATCTAAACCAACATTGCTCTTAAGATCCTCTTCTGGATTTTCAATTATATTAACTATATAGTCTGCTACGCTCAAGCGAGACACTTCGGTTCCCTTGAATGGAGTTTGAGCACCAACAGTCTTTTCATAACTTACTTCATCTTTATTAGTTAACCAAGCTGGTCTAATAATGGTGTAATCTAAATCACTTTCTGTAATCTTATCAGCTGCTGCCCTATAAGTGGTTAAGTAAGAACCTAAAATATTCTTATTCCATTCACCAAATTTTCCCGGTACTTCATTATAGATTCCTAGAGAAGAAACCCAAATCAAGCGCTTAATGCCATTTGCATCCATTGCTTTAACAACAGTTTCGGCTTGATCTTCAATGTTTGCCCCAGCTAAGTTTGCGTAAACTAGGTCAACACCTGCTAATGCTGCCTTTAATTCATTAAAGTTGCTTGCATCACCCTTGATTATCTCTTCTCGACTTTCATCAACTTGATGTAATTTATTAGGATGACGCAAATATAAAACCATATCTACATCCGTCTTCTTTAATAGCATTGGTTCAACTAATTGAGCAATTTGACCAGCAGCACCTAAAATAGCAATCTTTGTCATTTTTATTTTCCTCGCATCACAAAATCAATAATTTTAATGAAAAGTTCTACATAGTTATTTGACTACAGTGCAAATTTGAATAATCTCAGTCATGATTTTCTCCTTACCTAGCTATCCTCACTTACAATTTCATAGTATTACTTATTATTAATAAGTCAACTACTTGAGATCAATTTTATTATCTTTTTTGAATATTTCGTATAGATTTACTATGCGAAAGCACTACAATAGATAAAGGAGAACATTATTAGATAGAGAGGTAAAAATATGACTAATAAAAGTTCCGTACCTAAGAAACTTTCCTTTATATCTATCTATTTCTTAGGTATTAATGCAGTCATTGGATCAGGGACATTCCTGCTACCTTCTGTAATTTATCGTTACATGAACTTAACAGCTATTCTTGTTCTTCTCTGTACTGCTGTCACTGTCAGCATGATTGCTTTATGCTATGCTGACTTATCCAGCCGTTTCACACAATCCGGAGCCGCTTGGCTTTATTCATATAATGCTTTTGGGCGTTTTTCGGGTTATGAACTAGGTATTTTTACTTGGTTTTTAGGATGTACAACTCTTTCTGCTGAAGTAGTTGCTTTATTAACCATTCTAAAGAGTTTTCTACCTATTTTTAAAAATAATGCAGTCTACATTAGTGGAGTTATCTTCTTAATTTTACTGTTTTCAATTATTAATTTCTTTGGTAGATCTTGGGTAAAAATTGTTAATAACATTTCAGCTGCAGCTAAGATTATTACATTACTTGTCTTCATTATTGTGGGGGCCTTCTTTATTAAGAAAGCTCACTTTACTCCGGTAATTCCACATGCAGCTTTAACCGGTGTTGGCCCATTCTTTAAACATTTTGGGGCTGCCTTCACACCAATTTTTTATTTATTTACTGGATTTTCTTTTATTCCAATTGCCGCAAAGCAAATGAATAATCCAGAAAAGAATATTCCACGCGTTTTAATTGCAGTAATGACTAGTGTAACAATTCTAGATTGCTTGATGCTTTTAGTTGCAATTGGTTTAAGTGGGCAAAAACTAGGAAGTTATTCTAATCCATTAGCGAGTGCCCTAAAGACTGGTGTTGGCCAATGGGGTTTTGCTTTTATGATTGTCGGAATGTTAATTTCAATCTTTGGAGTTGCCTTTAGTGCTTCATTTAATACTCCTTCACTTATTGCATCCCTTGCTACCGAACATGGGATGCTTCCGAAATGGATTGGTAAGAAAAATAAACATGATGCTCCTTGGGTTGGTATTATTTTTACCGCTGTTCTTTCAGGAGCATTAGCTACTCAAAGTTACCTATTCCTTGTTTCCTGCACAGTTTTAGCATCCTTTGTTCAATATGTGCCATCAATTTTGGCAGTCATTAAATTTAAGCACAGTAATGAATATCCAACACACGGTTTTTCACTACCTGGAAAATACACTGTTCCAATTATTGCTTTGATTAGTTCTTGTTATATGGTTACTAACTTCACTCCTAAGACCCTACTCTTAGGAGCTGTGGTGGCAGTAATTGCAGCTGCCTGCTACTTCTTTATTGATAAGGATGAAAAGTTAGAAAAAGAACATGAGGACTTTTTAGCTAAATTAAGACGTAAAAACTAAAAAAGTAAGCCGCTTATAAGATGCAGCTTACTTTTTTTAGTTAAAGTTATAGGGTATAATTCACTTATCTTAATTCAAAGGAGCTAAAGATAGATATGGGTTTAACTTTTGAAAAAAATAATCAATTAGAAAAAATGCTTGATAAATTTGCTATCTTGCCAGATGATCCTAAAAAGAAAAATGCTCAAAATAGCAAAGATAAGGAAAAAAATAAAGATAAATAAAATAAGAGGTCGAAACAATCAGTTTCGACCTCTTTTATTGTCTATTAATTTCTCTTCTTTAATTTTTTACTCCAAATTACTGCACCACTTACGGCTGCAATTAATGCACCGCAAATTATTACAAATGGATTAGTAGCCTTAGCCACAGTTTCTGGTAAGCGAGTAGCAACGGAAATTGGATTTGAACTCTTGTCCTTATCCTTTGCGTTACTTACAACACTAACATTTTTTTCAGTAACAGTAGTTGATCCTAAATCCTTCACAACTACATCTTTGTTAGCTTTAGAACTGGATTTTGCTGCTTGATCTTTATCAGCTTTATCTACAGTAGTTGTCTTTTCAGTATCATTATCAGTGTCTTTGGCAGAAGTCTTAGCTTCACTTTCTACTTGTGAGCTCTTAGCAGTTGACTTTGATGCCACCATAGCTGAAGAGTTTTTATCTGAAGAAGTAGTATTTGTATTCTCACTACTTTGACTAGCTGCACTATCTTTAACTGTTACGTAAACTGCTAATCTTGATCTAGATCCATCTGGGAAAGTAACATAAACTGTTCCGTAACTAGTTCCGGCCTTATTAACTTCAGGCTTATTATCCCAAGCAGCTACTGTTCCAGCTGGAACCTGACTCCAATTAGAAATACCACTTGTTGCATCAGGTAAAACACCCTTAGTAGTAGTTAAAGCTCGTACAGTTAATGGGTTAGTATAAGCTTGTAAATTCTTATGTTCTTCAAGTTGAGTTTGATAAGTCTTGGCTTGATCAGTAGTTGCGGTACTACTCTCAGCACTTGTAGTACTTGCTGCAAAAGCAGTTCCACCTACACTCAAAGATGCTAACATTGCAGCTGCACCCAAACTTGTAATGATACTTCTCTTCTTAACTTTTCTCATCATAATTCACGCTCCTCAGCAAGGTAAGCTATACTTAAGCTTGCTGTTTTATTTACTTTTATTATACCGTAGTTTTACAAAAATGTTACAAATTAAGATATTTTTTACATTCTTTGTAATATTTTAAGAAATACGCGTTATTAGCGCTTTCACAATTATTTATATCATAGGCATTTTAAAAACAAAAAACATATGCTTAAAAACTTAATTATGATGGGAAAGTTATCAGCTGGCTAAATAAGTCAAAGCAACCTGTAATTGTGTCAGATCGTTAAGTGTAGCTGGGATATCCTCTTGATCTACCACTTGGTAAATTTCTAAAGTCTCTTCATCAAATTCAAAACCAGCTCCAATTACAATATCCATTGCTTCTTCAAGTAAATCCATATTTTCTTGACCAGGATCAAGTTTAAATAAAGTCCCTCCATCATCAGTAATGCGGTAGTAATCATCTTCTTTTTCAATCCAGCAATATACTAAGTCCCCATATGCACCAATTAAGGGTGTTGCTACCTCAATATCTGAACCAGCTTTTATAAAATGAATATTTTCTTTTAACCAATTCATGGCCTTTTGCCCAATTAACTCTATTTCAGAATCTTTCATAGTTCTCTCCTTGTTTTTATTCAAATTATAACTTAATTAGGCAAAAAAAAAGAAGCTTCTGCTTTCAGCTTCTTCTCTTGTAATTAAATTATCTATGAATTTGAGCAAATTCAACTACGCGATTTAATAATTGAGTAAAGTTGTTTACTTCATCTCTAAGGTCGCGAGCATTGATATAGTCACGTGTTAGTTCTCCCCGGTCATCTAATAGTACACCAAATTCACTAGCTAAACGTGCCACATCACTGGCAATACTTGCGAAACTACCAATATTATTATCAATCATTTGTGCGGTAAATACGCGATCATTCAAGGCATAAGTTCCGTTAGGATAAACAACTAAATAAAAGTGAATAGTATCGTTCAAGCCATCAACCACATTAGTTGAAACACGATATTCATTATCATCAATCGGTTCAATTGAAAATGCCGAACTAATGCCATTATCTTCTCTAAAAGATTTCATTAAAACGTCTTCAAGATCATACATAGAAACTGACCTCCAACATCTTTATCTAAAAATAAATTTAACAAATTAATTCACTACATATCTATTATATCTTTTCTAGAAAAAATATGTTCTTTGAACTCCTAAACTAGAAAAATAATATATTATTTTTCAAATACCTTCTTACCAACACTCAATTTTACTGTTTTATATTAATAATTTTGGTTATAATAAAAGAAGTTTTAAATGGAGGAAATTAATTTGAAAAAGTTAATCGTTGGTGCTTTAAGTTGTAGTCTTTTATTACTTGCAGGTTGTCGTAACAACTTGGTTGAGCCAAAACATAAATCTTCTGCAGCAGACTACGCCATTATTCAGTCTTCTCATAAGCAATCTCATAAAAAAGTTGAAAAAGAGAAACCTAAAAATAAAGACGATAAAAAAGAAAAATCAGAAAAGACTGATCAGAAAAAAGATGAAGACATTAAAATGGATGATCAATTAGATAGTCTCCAAAATAAAGAAGAGCAATCTAGTTCTGAAAGCCAAAGTTCGAGTTCATCAAGTACTCCTACACCTATTCAACGTAGTGAACATAAGGCAAGCAGTACCCTACCAAAATCTAACTTTGGTACTTCTTTCTATACTGTTCCACGTCGCAACTATAGTTATTATAATCCTCAACCTAACTATTACTTTGATAACAACTGGACTACTAACAGTAATGCAAATGCAACTACTCAAAGTTCTGCTACAAGTAGTTCAAACTCTGAGAATTCAACCACTTCATCATCTTCTACTGCTTCCTCTGAATCTTCTTCAAGTTCAAGCAAGGAAACAGAAACGCCAGCTAGTCAAAATAATGAATCTGAATCAACTAGCTCAACTGAAAATACTCAAGACTAAAAAAAGACATTCGATCGAATGTCTTTTTTTTAATAAGTTTGATCTCTATCTCCATCTAAAATATGTTCACTTAACTTTTCATCGAAAAAGATTGGTAAGTCATGGTCAAAATTATATGCTAATTTTGCTTTTTCTATTTCTTCCCTGGTCATCCAAGTTAAATCTCCTTCATCAGAAGCTTTTAATGTACCAGTAAACTTAGTAGCCACATAGAAAAAGACTAGGTAGCGTTCATCATTATGGTCAAAAAATTGCTTTACTCCAACTAAACGCGGGTCCTTTATTTCTAATCCCGTCTCTTCTTTTATTTCTCTAACCACTGAATCATGAAAAGCTTCATGAGATTCGACGTGGCCACCTGGAAAAGTTAAACCAGGCCAAACTGGATCAGTTCTATTTAGAACTAAAATTTTGTCTTTATCTTTTATCATACACATATTGGTTAACGTCACAGCTTCTGATCTTTTCATTTCTTCTCCATTTTACATAATTTTAATTATATTATTTCTATAGTTTATAATTGTTTAAGTTTTATTTTACTGCTGTTAATTAATTTCTCTAAGTAAATTTTATTAGTATAATTGAATTAAATAGACTAAAGTTTTTCAAAGGAATTTAGATATGACACTACAAATCAATACCAGAGTAGACTCAATTACCTGGCCTCTTAATCAAAATTTGACCAATCAAGAAATAATCTCTCAATTGGAACTTACAGTTACAGAAAATGGCCATCTTATTTCAAATGATAATCTTAGTATAAATAAAAAGGCCGTTAACCGGTCTGAAGCGGGAGTATATCCTGTAATTATCACCGCGATTGGCACTAATAATGAATATGCAACCAAGAAAATTCAAGCTTGGGTAACGGATAAAAATAATGTAGTTGATTCTTCCCCTGCTCCTCAACCAGCTCCAGCAAAACCAGCACAATATACTTCTTCTAATAAACCTGCTAGTCCTAAAAAGAAAGGCAAGAAAAAGATAGTATATATTGTTCTTGGAGTACTTGTTTTACTAATTGCCATCATCTTTGGTATTTCAGCTTGTCAGGCTCATAATGATACGGTTCAAAATGAGCAAGCTCAAAGTAATGCCCTCAATAATACCAACAGTAAATTAGATAATCTGTCTGAACAAAATAAGCAATTAATGCAGCAAAATAAAGAGTTGCAAAGTGCTATTAACACCTATAAGCAGGATCAAAATAAGGAAGAATTACAAAACCAATTAAACCAAATCAAAACTGAAAATGAACAATTGAAAAATAATGCTGCTAATAATCAAGCCTTACAAAATCAAATTGATCAATTGGGCTCTACTATCGACCAAATCAAACAAAATCCAAATCAGGCCGATTCATTATTAGATCAAATGAAAAATAATCAAAACGAATTTATGCAGAATTTAAATGCAACTTTTCAAAAACTAGTTAGCGATTTCCAGCAACTAATTGGACAATAATACTACCTAATAAAAAACTGAGAATTATGAAATCCCCTCATAGTTCTCAGTTTTTTAATATTTAATTAGTCATCTGTATCAACATCAGCATTACTGCTTGTATCGGCACTTGAATTTGTGTCTGTACTTTCGTCAGAATGTGAATTGCTGCTTGCATTATCGCTAGATTTCTTAATGGTCTTAGACTCATAAACTTTTACAGTTAATGATTTACCAAATTTAGAATCGTAAGGATCGAATACATAGTGAGTCGCATTAGTTTTAGCTCCATTTGCAGGATCTAATTTATATACTATAACAAAATTACCGGTCATATTAGGCTCAACCTTCTTACGACCTTCCTTAATCTGATTTCCCCAAGGTGTTAATTCATTTTCAATGTCTGTGGTGACCAAAACAAGATCATGGGTAGCTTTGCCAACTTTCTCCATTACTTTTAAGTGATTACTAAAGAAAGATGTTGGATCAACGCTTTCTTTAGCATTATTAGTGAAAGTTCCTTGCACTAGAGCATAATGTTCATCGTCATTAGAATTCTTAACAGTGACGTTGGTTACATTATTGATAGCTATGTATCCCTTACTATCTTGGAAATTTCCACCATAAGCTTTACCGTCGTTACTGTTACTATTATTAGCTTGATTGTCAGCCGCTGTACTTAAATCTTTTTTAGAGCGTTTTGTACTCTCACTACTATTTTCATCGGTCTTTTCGACAGACTTCTTTGACTTACTAGTAGTTGTTTGTTTGCTGCTACTATTGTTTGTTTAACTAGAGCAAGCACTTGTTCCTAATCCCAGAAGTACTAAGCTTAATGCTCCTAAAAGATATCTTTTTTTCATCAAAAAACCTCCCTATTTGAATACATCAATAATTTTAGCATTTTTAGTTAAAAAATTATACAGATTATATAACGAATTGAGTTTTCAAATTACGGATTAGCCTGTTATGGAAGCAGGCTTTAAACCTGCTTTACGTGATGATTTTGCTGCTGTACAACAAAGAGAAATATCTTATCAATGCTTTATTTCATAACAAGTAGAGTTAGTGTATTTAGTTATGGGATGATAATTTGAATTATCTTTATTAAATATTTAAGTCCTATCCTCGAGAAAAAATATCAAAATAAAAACGACACTCGTTTGAGTATCGTTTTCTTTAAGACAAGCAAGGTGAGATTTACATAAATTTTCCCTATAACTAATGAATTTGATTCACTGGATCTATAGGTTACCTCCACATATGTAGAGAACACTTGACGACACCAATAGAGAGAATTTCACTCTTAGGATCATCTCCACACACGTGGAGAATAC
>SAMEA3663006__coassemble_81_pt1 | contig 11779 bp, 9 predicted proteins | sample SAMEA3663006__metabat2_high_PE_028 | metagenome-assembled genome bin SAMEA3663006 (sample SAMEA3663006) | pig gut metagenome | biome: pig gut; feature: pig-associated habitat; material: faeces | place: France | collected 2012
GCCGCTCAAGCGAAGGATTTAATTTGTTTAATGCTCTAGAGCCAATGAAGGATGATCTTTTAGATAAATTTGGTGGTCATGATTTTGCCTGTGGTTTATCTTTAAAAGCCGACAAGCTTGAAGAATTACGAGTACGCTTTGAGGATAGCTTTAAACCAAGTACTGATCTTGAGGTAAAAGATTTTGACTTTGAATTAAATTTAAAAGAAGTTACGCCTGATACCATAGCTGAGATTAATCTGGTTGGTCCATTTGGAACAGGTAATCCTGAACCAATTTTTAGTATTAGTGAGCCCCATATTAAGAGTCTATTTAAAATGGGAAAAGATAAAAATCATGTAAAGTTTACAGCAGAAAAAAATGCGGGGAAGCTTACAATTGTTGGTTTTAACAAGGGATTTTTAAATCAAACATTACTTCCTTTTATTAAAGAACTTTACGTTACTCTTTCTCTTAATAGCTGGAAAAATATTTCGAATGTTCAAGGGATGCTAGCGGGGATTGAATATGGAGCTCCAAAATTAGCTGTTTTTGATGAAGTAATTGATATGCGGCAAGAAGACTATGTGATGGGATTTGCTGATAAGTATTTGATTTTTGATAAAAAGATTATTCCGTGGGCTAGGAATGGATTAGGGATCCCAGAAGGAAAGATTAGTCTAGCAAAAGATTACAATGGAGATTCTGAAGTAGTAGCTTTATTAGATACGCCACGCAATCAAATGGAGTTAAATGTTGCTTTGGAGAAAAAGTATCAACAGCTTTATTTACGCTTTTTATTTGATCAATTACCAATCAATACTTTGCCAAGTAGGGATGCTTTTGGTGCAACTTTAAAATATATCTATGCACATCCAAACTTAAGTATTGATGATTACCAGGCTGTATCTTCTTATCTTGGTTTAGATTATCAAGCTGTTTTATTTATTTTACGTGTATTTTTTGAATTGAATTTTGTCTCATTTACTGATGGAAAAATTATCGGGAATAAGAATCCCGAAAGTAAAAAACTAACTGCTTCAAAATATTTTAATAGTATATCCTCTCAGATAAAATTTACTAATCAGTTAAGAACGATGCCATCAAATCAATTGATTAATTATGTTAAACAATATTTGAAGTGATCATTACTAGTTATAAATTATTAAAAAGTTCGGTTTAAGCCTGATTTTAAAGCAAAAATTTGGTAAAATATACAAGTCAAAGACCGCTAGGTCTAATTTTTCAATGAGAGTCTAAAATGGAGGTTTCTCTTTAAATGGCAATTGATTTTAAAGAACACATTGCAAGTGTACAGGATTTTCCAAATAAGGGGATTGTCTTTCGCGATATTACCCCAATTTTGCAAGATGGGAAATTATATCGCGCTGCTACCCATGAATTAGCTGATTATGCTAAAAGTCGTGGAGCAGAAGTAATTGTTGGACCAGAAGCCCGTGGATTTATTGTTGGCTGTCCTGTTGCAACAGAATTAGGAGTTGGTTTTGTACCAGCTCGTAAGCCTCATAAGTTGCCACGCGAAGTAGAAAGTGCTTCTTATGATTTAGAATATGGTTCTAATGTCTTAGAAATGCATAAAGATGCAATTAAGCCAGGTCAAAAAGTTGTAATCTGTGATGACTTGATGGCAACTGCTGGTACTCTTCACGCAACTAAGGAATTAATCGAAAACTTAGGCGGAGAAGTAGTAGGGGCAGCATTTTATATTGAATTAACTGATCTTAAGGGAAGAGAACAATTCCCAGATTTAGATATTTATTCACTAGTTAAATACAGTGATGCTTAATGCTTGAACGGAACTCGATTGAGTTCCGTTTTCTTTTGCTTATTTTTAATCTCTTTTGTATTAATTTAACAAAAAGCGCATAATAGTTAATGTTTGTATGAAAGAGGGAGTGTTTTAGTTTTTTATGAAAAAAGACAAATCAGTCAAAATCGGATTAAAGAGTCTAGTTTTGATGATCTTTTCAGCTATTTTTGGCTTTAGTAATTCTTTAACAGCCTATTACCAAATGGGTTATGCAAGTATTGTGTGGTATATCATAACCGCAATTTTATTCTTTTTACCATCAGCTTTAATTTTTGCCGAATATGGTGCAGCTTTTAAAGGCGTTAAAGGCGGAATTTTTTCTTGGCTCAAGGGCTCAGTTAGTGAAAAAACAGCCTTTATAGGTACTTTTATTTGGTTAGCTGCTTGGGTGGTTTGGCTTGTATCATCGACACAATTTTTCTTAGTATCGGTATCAACAGCCATTTCAGGCCATGATACTACTCAAAGCTGGCACTTTTTAAATTTGACATCAACACAACTTTTAGGAATTTTAGAAGTAGTATTTTTAGTAGTCGTAACATTCTTTGCTGCTAAAGGTGTTGATAAGATTGCAGCTGTAAGTAATGTTGGGGGCTTTTTTACTTTAGCCATTACAATTGGTTTTACTTTGGTATCAATTTTAGTATTCTTTTTGAATCATGGAAAGTTAGCAGAACCTTTAACAGCTCAATCACTAGTTCATTCACCTAATCCGGCTTTCCAATCTCCAATTGCCGTTGTATCTTTCATTGTTTATGCTTTGTTTGCTTACGGTGGTCTAGAAACATCAGCTGGTGTGATTGATTCAGTAGATAAACCTGAAAAAACGTTTCCTAAGGCTTTAATTACTGCAATGATTTGGATGACGGCATTATATGTTTTAAATATTTTGATGTGTGGTGTAGCTGCTAACTGGAGCAGTCAATTAAGTGGTAAAAATGTTGATTTGGCTAATGTTGAATATGTTTTAATTAACAATTTGGGAGTTGAAACAGGTAAAGCATTTGGACTTTCTCATTCCGCAGCATTAGCTTTAGGATCTGCTTTTTCCCGTTTTGCTGGATTAGCTGACGTTTTAGCAGGAATTTCAGCAGCATTTTTAATGGTTTATTCACCTGTTAAGTCCTTTATTGAAGGATGTGATCCAAAACTTCTGCCTAAATCCTTAGTTAAATTAAATCGACACGGAATGCCAGAGCGTTCAATGTGGCTTCAGGCTGTTATTGTTAGTGTTATTATTTTATTTATTTCCTTTGGTGGTAACGCAGCCGGACAATTCTATACTATTTTAATGGATATGATGAATGTTTCTTCATCTGCCCCATACTTATTTCTGATTGGTGCATATCCATTCTTTAAGATGAAAAAAGATATTGATCGCCCATTTATCTTTATTGAGGGTAAAAAACGTGTGTGGGCCGTAACAATTGTTGTTTGGCTTGTAGTAGCAGTAGGAATCGTCTTTACTTGTATTGAGCCATTATTTACTGGTGATTATGCAACTTCATTCTGGACCGCTATTGGACCAGTGGCATTTGGTGTTATCGCTTGGATATATTATTCATATCAAGAAAGAAAAACTGTTACTGTAGTTGATGAAGAAGAATAAATAAGAAAAAAAGACATACTCAACTAAAAATTGAGGATGTCTCTTTTTTTATAAAATTGGTGATAATAATCTTGAAAAGTATTGTTTAAATTTACGCCAATGAGATTGTTTGTCAAAGTACTCTTTTGTGAGTAAAGTTGACTCTTTTAAATCTTCTTCAAAAATTTCTTTTAATTCCTTGGTGAGAGCTGCGCTATATGTAAAAGCATTTACTTCAAAGTTTAATTGATAACTACGAAAATCTTGATTTGCCGATCCGACTGAAGCAATATTAGAACCGCTAACCATAGTTTTCGCATGAATAAATCCATTATCGTATTTATAAACTTTAACTCCTTGATTAACTAGGTACTTTGCGTAGTATTCAGTTGCTCGGTAGACAAAGGGATGATCAGGCATAGAAGGAATCATAATTCGTACATCAACGCCACTTTTTGCTGCAATAATTAAAGCCTCTAGGATTGAATCACCTGGAATTAAGTAGGGAGTTTGAATGTAGACGTATTTTTGTGCTTGAGCAATTATTTCTTCATAAGCTCGCCGAATACCAAAATGACTATTATCTGGTCCAGATGAAACAATTTGCATTGGTACCAAGTCTTTAGATTGAACTACTTTTAATTCAAATGTTTCAATTAAGCTATCAATATTATATTTTGGAAGATGAGATTTACGGCAGCTTGTATTCCAATCCATTGCAAAGCGAATTTCCATTAATAAGGCTGCTTGCCCTACTACGCGTAAATGGGTATCACGCCAGTGTCCAAATTTCTTACTTCGATTAATATATTGATCGCCAATATTGAACCCTCCAATATAGCCAATTTTATTATCAATGATTACTAATTTACGGTGTAAATGGTAATTAGCACGAGGAGTAGTAAAAAGACGGTTTCCAGCTGTTGAAATGAAAGGTTGCGCTTCTCCTCCTAAATGACGAAGTTTTTTAAAAAAAGATGGTCGTGTACCACGAGATCCGCTTGCATCATATAAAACTCTAATTTTAACGCCCCGACTGGCTGCTTTTTCTAAAGCTTGTAAGACCTGATTTCCTAATTGGTCATCATAAAATGTATAAAATTCTACATTAATACTTCTTTTAGCTTCCTCAATATTTTTTATAAGATTTGGAAACAAAACTTGTCCGTCGATAAAAGTCTCAACTTCGTTATTAAAAGTTAAAAGGGCATCATCATTGTTTAAATTTAGTTCTACTAGCCGTCTTGCACGTGGATTCTGAGATTTACTTGGTAGCAAGTCATGGATTCGTAATAGCCTATTTTGTTCATTAAGAAAATGATCACGAATTTTTTTCTGTTCAGTTTCAATTGAGAAAATATCATCGTGTGATAATTGTCGGCCAGTAAATAAATATAAAACAAATCCAACATACGGTAAGATACATAAAATCAAAAGCCACGCCCAAGTAGAAGCAATGTCACGATGACTACGAAAAACAGTCCAAATTGCTAGCCCAACATTAATTAACCAAAGAATTTCGATTATCCTTCTAATTATGTCCCAAGTTAAAATCATTAGAATTCCCCCAAAAGTTTATAATATATAATTCTACCATACCGATGAATATACAAAATGTAGTGTTTGTATTTACCAATACACAAAATATATGGTATTTTAAGATGAAGACGCGGAATAGAAAGAAGAAATAAAATGGCAACTTTAGAGCAACCATATTTAGATTTACTAAGTAAAATAATGAATGAAGGGCATGACAAGGAAGATAGAACTGGAACAGGTACTAGAAGCCTGTTTGGAGCCCAAATGAGATTTGATTTAAATGATGGTTTTCCGATTTTAACTACTAAAAAAATACCTTTTGGACTTATTAAGAGCGAATTATTATGGTTTTTACGGGGAGACACTAATATCCGTTTTTTGCTAGAACATAATAATCACATTTGGGATGAATGGGCCTTTAAAAACTGGGTAGAGAGCAGTGAGTATCAGGGTCCAGATATGACTAATTTTGGTCTTAGAAGTCAAGAAGACCCAGAATTTAAAAAGATCTATCAAGAAGAAATGGAAAAATTTGATCAAAAAGTCCTAGCAGATCAAACTTTTGCAGAAAAGTATGGAAATTTAGGAGATGTTTATGGTGCCCAGTGGAGACATTGGCAGAAACGTGAGGGTGGTTTTATTGATCAAATTCAAAATGTAATTGATCAAATTAAGAAAACACCATACTCTCGCCGCTTAATTGTGAGTGCATGGAATCCAGAAGATGTACCAACGTCCGCTTTACCTCCATGTCATGTTTTGTTTCAGTTTTATGTTAATGATGGTCGTTTAAGCCTACAGCTGTATCAAAGATCCGGAGATATGTTTTTGGGTGTACCGTTTAATATTGCAAGTTATGCTTTACTAGTAAATTTAATTGCACGTGAAACGGGGCTAAAGCCAGGTGAATTTATTCATACTTTAGGGGATGCTCATATTTATAAGAATCACTTTAACCAAGTTAAAGAATTATTGAATCGATCTGCATATGATGCTCCTATGCTTTGGCTAAATCCGGATAAAAAATTAGTACAGGATTTTGAAATGAAAGATATCAAGTTAATTAATTACCGGCATCATGGCACTATTAAGGCGCCGGTAGCCGTTTAAATGTTGAGGAAAGAACAATGATTAGATTTATTTGGGCAGAAGATGAAAATGGATGTATTGGTTACCAAGGTGCTTTGCCCTGGCATTTGCCCGCTGATTTAAAACATTTTAAAGAGCTGACTAGTAATCATATTATCGTTATGGGACGAAAAACATTTGATAGTTTTCCAGGATTACTTCCTAAAAGAAAACATATCATCCTTTCTACTAATCCAATTTTACAACGTAAATATCAAGATAATTCACGAGTTAAAGTTTTTTCACAAATTAAACAGTTGAAAAATTGGATCGAAGATCACACTGAAGAAACAATTGATATTATTGGGGGTGCTGAAGTTTTTAAAGAATTTAAGGATGAAGTAGATGTTCTTGAAAAGACAAAAATTCACCATATATTTAAGTGTGATACATGGATGCCGGAACTAAAGTACGAAGACTTTAAATTAGTAAATTCCGAAAGTCATCATCCAAATGGAAATAATAAATTTGATTACGACTTTTTAGAGTATAAGAGAATATAAGGAACTTCACTTATAAATTATTTAGAAATGCTGATATTTATTACTTTTTTGTAATGGTATCAGCATTTTTATGTATTTAGTTACCGGTAACAATTAATCCTGTATTGAAAGCATTTTCACTCTTGCTTAATATAAAATTATTGAAAGCGCTTAGCTGAAAAGTGAGGGAGAAAATTATGGATGAAAATAACAAAGTATCTGGCTTACCAGAACTTACAAAAAGTGTGATCTGGATGATTAATTTTGGGTACTTAGGTATTCAAATTGCTTTTACTCTTGAAACATCACAAATGAGTCGAATTTTTCAAACCTTAGGAGCTGATCCAACTAAGCTAGGGTGGTTCTTTATTTTACCGCCTTTGGCTGGGTTAGTGGTACAGCCAGCTATTGGATCATTCTCTGACCGAACTTGGGCTCCAAAACTTGGTGGAAGAAGATTACCTTACTTATTAATTGGGATGATCTTTGCAGTGATTATGATGTTATTTTTGCCAAACATTGGGAGTTTAGGCTTAGGATATGGCTCTATTGAAGCATTAGTATTTGGAGCTATTGCAATTGCAATTTTAGATGTAGCAGCAAATATGGCTATGCAACCATTTAAAATGATGATTGGTGATATGGTTAATGATGAGCAAAAATCATATGCATATGGTATACAAAGTATGCTTTCAAATTCAGGTGCAGTAATTGCAGCATTTTTCCCATTTCTATTAACAGTTCTAGGAGTTGCTAATACTGCTAAAAAGGGTGTAGTACCTCAATCAGTTGTAATTTCATTTTATGTAGGAGCTACAATACTTGTCATTACAAGTTTGTTAACCGTAACAAAAGTTCATGAATATGATCCAAAAACTTATGCTCGTTATCATGGTATTAAAGAAGAAGATAACAAAGAAGGCGGAAACTGGTTTGAACTGTTAAAAAAGGCACCTAAAGTTTTCTGGCAAGTTTCATTAGTACAATTATTTTGTTGGTTTTCATTCCAATATTTATCAACTTATGCTACAGGTGCAATTGCAGAAAATGTTTGGAAAGTAACAGATCCATCTTCGGCTGGTTATCAATTAGCCGGAAACTGGTTTGGGGTTTTAACAGCTGTTCAATCAATTGCCGCAGTGATATGGTCATATGTTTTGGCAAAGGTGCCAAATGATCATCATAAGGTTGGATATGGTATTAGTTTATTATTAGGAGCAATAGGATATGGTTCCATCTTCTTTATCCATTCTCAAAATATTTTGATTGTATCATTTATTTTAATTGGAATTTCTTGGGCAGCTATGAACACTTATCCACTAACTATGGTTTCTAATGCCTTATCCGGTAAACACATGGGGACGTATTTAGGTTTATTTAATTGTTCCATTTGCTTACCTCAAATAATTGCTTCATTATTAAGCTTTATACTATTTCCACTAATGAAATATTCAATGCCGGCGATGATGCTGACTGCAGGAATTTCGGGTATTTTAGCAGCAGTTTGTGTGCTGTTTATTAAGGAAACATATAAAAACTAAAGTTTATTAAAAATAGGTTACTCTGATAAACATATCAAAGTAACCTATTTTTCTATGGATTTAGTATGGGTTATTACTTGTTTTTCATAATTGGTTGATAGAATAAATCAATTATAATTGCTGCAACTAAGGCCACAATTATGGTTAAGGCAAGATTTACAAAACTAATTTGAGTCATAGCTAAACCCAATAATGCTAAAGCAAAAGTTAGCAAGACATCAATAATTTGAACTATAGCAACTGATTTTGATGGAGCTGACTGCCAGAAAAATTTTCTAGTTCTAGTAATTAATACAATCAACATTGCACTTAAAACTAAGTAAACATAAACCATTGTAGAAACAGTTCCTTGAGCATAGTGGTGAGATACAAGGTACCAAACAAAGCCAAAACCAATTACAGTCCATCCTGCAGCAAGAGAGAAAGCAATCTTAGCTAATTTAAGCATATTCCAACTTTCAGGCTTATAGGTAATATGCGTATTATCGGTTCCAATCATCATAGTTACCATATTATTCATAATGGTATAAATAACCATTGCATTTAATGCCATTGGAATATAGTTAAAGCATAGGTAACCAAATGTTAAAAGCATTGTTAGTTCTGCTGTCCGAGATAATTTGGTTAATGACCAGGTTGTCATTCTTTGGTAAACTCTGTGGCCGGCATCAAGAATTTTAACAATTGGGGTTAAACCATCTTCTAGGAGAACCATCTTACCACTTCGTTTAGCAACATCAGCAGCATTTGAAACGGCAATTCCAACTTCAGCTTGCTTTAATGCGGGAGCATCATTAACTCCGTCACCAGTCATCCCCACAATATAGCCATCTTTTTGGAATAGTTTAACCATCTTAAGCTTGTCTTCCGGTAAAACATCAGCAATTCCGGCTAAATCATTAACGTCAGTTTTATCATTGAAATCGTGAATTGAGATAACTTTTCCTTTTAAGCCAACCTCTTTAGCAACAGCTTCTGCAGTTCTGCGGTTATCTCCAGTCAACATAATTGGTTTGATTCCGCGTTTTTTAAGTTCTTCTAGAGCTTTCTTTGAATCTGACCTGACTTTATCACGTAAAATGAATATTCCAGCTAGTTTGTCATTAATTAGAACTGCAACTGAACGACCAGCAGTAAAATCAATATTTTTAGCTTCTTTATCAGCATTTTTATCTATTAAAGAAAGTTGCTTAAAAGAACCTAACTTAATATTGTAGTTACCAACAATAGCCATTGAATATCCAGTATCAGATGTGAAGGGGACAAATTTTTCCGGAGTATCAGGACTAATATCTTTTTCTTTTAGGTATTCATCAATGGCAGAATCAATGATACTAGGACTACGTTTATCAGTAGCTGCTCCAACTAAGGCAAGAACTTCGTTATTGGGAAGGTTGCTGAGATTGTCCCATTGAGAGACGGCCGTCTTGTTTTCAGTAATTGTTCCAGTTTTATCAAGTAGCAATAAGTTTAAGTTTGCCGCATCTTGAATACCGGTTAAGTCAGATGTTAATACTCCTTCTTTACTTAGACGAGTTGCCTCAAAAGAATTAGATAAAGCAAATGTAGATGGCATAGCAACCGGAATAGAGGCGATAAACATCATGGCTAAGAATGGGAGCATTTCAATGACATTTTGTCCTCGAATCAATGCTGCGATTACTAAAATCAAAGTTAATACACCATCTAAGAGACAGAGATAGTAGATAATTTTGGTTAATAGCTGTTGTAAATGACCAGGAGCAGCGGAATTGTTGATTAAATTAATAGTTTTTCCCGAACGGGAATTGCTTCCTGTTGCCGTTACTACTGCTAGGGCATCCCCATCCACTACGGTAGTTCCGGCATAAGCAGTATCACCGACAGATTTTTTAATTGCTTTTGATTCACCAGTAATGGAGCTTTCATCCACTGTAATCTGCCCTTGAGCAATTTTTACGTCAGCTGCTAAAACATCTCCGCGTTTTAGGCTAATTAAGTCTCCGACAGCCAAGAATTTTGAATTTATTTGTTTCCATTTTCCACTTCTTTTTACAGATACTGTTGGAGTTAGCTCATGAGAAATTGTATTTAAAACTCTACGAGACTTTTTCTTTTGAGTAGCTCCGTTAAAGGCCGCAAATAAAAGCATTAATAAAACAAATAAGGACTGGATCCATTTACCTAAGATACATTCTAATAGTAAGGCTGCTTCTAAAATCCAGGCCGATAAGTTCCATAACTTGGACATAAATTCTTTAAAAAAATTAAATTCAGGTTCGGGAACTTCATTTAGACCATCTTTTTTAAGACGCTCTTCTGCCTGGGCATCGGTTAACCCTTGCAGTTCTTTATTTTCCATAAAAATCCTCCGTTAATTCTCTATTTTCTTAAAATATTTTAGCGCAGTTCTTGTTATTAAGAAAATATCAAATTAAGATAGGAGATATTAAAAATATAGATAATAATTTAAAAGGTATTAATAATGAATATTAAACAATTAAAATATTTTTTAGTGGTTGCTGAAGAGCGGCAGATTACGTCTGCTGCTAAAAAGTTATATATTGCTCAGCCTCCTTTAAGTTATCAGTTAAAACAATTAGAAAAAGAAGTGGGAGTACAGCTTTTTGTTAGAACTGCTCATGGGATAGAACTGACAGAAGAAGGAAAAGTATTTCAAAAATATGCTGAAAAAATTGTTGCTCTAAGTGTATCTGCTCAAAGCCAAATCCATCAAATTAAAGAGGGTGAATTAGGAAAAATTAGAATCGGGGTCATTTCTTCTTGTGGTGGAGTTGTCCCAAACGAGCAATTTAAAAAATTAGTAAAATACTATCCTAATGTATCCTTTGAAATACATGAAGCAAATACTTTTGGCATTGTTGAACAACTACAAGACGGAATATTAGATTTAGGAATAGTGCGGACACCTTTTAATCTTGAAGGACTAAATTTTAAAGACTTTCACCAAGAACCAATGGTGGCAGTGACAAGAGAAGAGTTTTTTGAAAGAGAAGAAATTAAACATCTTAATGAATTAAAAGATAGTCCGATAATTTTATATCGAAGATTTCAAGAAATATTCAATCGTAGTTTTCGGCATCAGGGAATCAGGCCGTTCTATTCAGTAACTTGTGATGATGCAAGAACGGCAATTCACTGGGCTGATGAAGGTTTAGGGATAGCTTTAGTTCCGGAATCGATTGCCCTTACTTATGCAAAAGGTAAGATTATTCCAGTAAAGCATGCTAATTGGACTACACATTTAAATTTAGTATGGCGTAAAGACAGAGAAGTGACGCCATTAATGCAAAAGCTTATTGAAATGTTTTAAATTAAAAAAAGCCAACCAATTTTGGTCGGCTAAAAATCTAATTATGTTTAACAATTTTATAGTTTAGATAACGCTCAACAGCCTGGCGCATCAACTTGATTTTGCGGGGCTTGTAAATAATGATCTTTGCCATAATACGAGTCCTTTCATTATCAATTAGTATAGTTTTAAGATACAGAAAAACTATGAAAGAATGATGACTTTTTAAAGATTAATTTTAGAATTAGTTATTTTGTATTTACCATTTATTTTTTAATTGCTATAATAAAAACGTTGTAATTGGAGAGTTGGCAGAGTGGTAATGCACCGGACTCGAAATCCGGCGAACCGGCTTATACCGGCGCGCAGGTTCAAATCCTGTACTCTCCTTTAAATTTG
>SAMEA3663006__coassemble_143_pt1 | contig 10443 bp, 8 predicted proteins | sample SAMEA3663006__metabat2_high_PE_028 | metagenome-assembled genome bin SAMEA3663006 (sample SAMEA3663006) | pig gut metagenome | biome: pig gut; feature: pig-associated habitat; material: faeces | place: France | collected 2012
TTTTCTTAAAATTAATTGTTTGTACTTTATCACCCGACTTAATAGATCCTTTTTGAACGGGGGAGATTGAATCAATTAAGTCCATATTAGTATAAACAACAATTACTGAATCATCACGGCCACTATCAGTAATCTGTTTTAGATCCATAGTTCCAAGTATTTGACCGGCTGTCACATGATCACCTTTTTGAATTCTCATTTCAAAAGGTGCTCCTTCTAATTCAACGGTATCAATACCTAAGTGTACTAGAATCTCTAAACCTTCTTTAGTTTTAATTCCAATTGCATGCTTTGTAGGGAATAAAGTGGATATATCACCTTCCACAGGTGAATGAACTTCTCCACTAGTAGGCTTAATAGCGTAACCATCACCTAACATTTTAGTAGAAAAAACATCATCTTTTACATCAGTAATAGGTATTAGTTCACCATCAACAGCGGCCTCTACTTCTAGTCCTTTATTTTTCTTCTTAAAAAAATCAAACATTTTTCTAACCTCTTAAACCCTTTAATCCAATCAACCCTAGCAAAAGGATGCAAAAAATATACAAAATAGTACTGACAAGAATAGTAGCCTTAAAATATGACACAGTAACATTATTATTTTTTTGACCTTGTAAAGCGCGTAGTCCGAAAAGACATAATAATGAACAGATAATATTACCCACAAATAATTGACAAAAGAACTGCCAAATATAAAAAGTCTTTAACGCTTTTATATTGTTAACTAATTTATTTTTATTTATCCAGCAATAATACCCTAAGAGAAAATCAGTAATAGCAACAATTACGGAAATCGCTACTGCTGGCTGATTGTGCATCATATCTGCTAAACTTGCTTTTTCCATCACTATTCTAAACTCAAGAAGAGCCCAATAAAGTAGTGGAGCAACAAATAAAATAATTGAGTACCATTTTAAAATAGAACGAGTATTTAAGTGCAAACGTTCCATAATCTGATCACAAAAATCAGCTACTTTATTCTTCGTCGTAGTCCACATAGTCTATTCCTCTCTTTTGCATCTCCCACTGACAGTAGTTAGCAATTAAAAGATCAATGAAGGTATAGGCTGGACTAAAGGTGTCATTAGCAGACTCTTCTCCTCCCAGAACTTTTTGGAATTTCAAGGTACGAAAGAAGAAACTATAATCTACTAGCGATACCAACTGTGTTGGTTTTAAAGTAGTAAATGATACCATCGTTATTTTGTTATTTAGGAGTTTTATCTTACTGATTTCATCGCGAATTTGAATGTTATCTCCGCTATAAGAAATTATAAACAACATATCTCCTGTTACAGCTCGCCGACTTACAATTCTTAATTCTTCAATTGCAGATGGCAGAATTACAGCTCTTTTCCCAATCATAAATAATTCATGAGCTAAATATTTTGCTATTAGTTCTTGAGACCATCCAGTTGAATATAAATAAATTGTATTCGCACCTTCAATATCAGAAAAAATCTTTTCTAAATCTAATGTGTTATAGTACTTTAGCACCTCTTGATTTGCATTCTCTACTTCAGTTGCAATATCAATAGTATTCATTTTCTTTTCATGACTTAAATCCGATAATTCAAATCGTAATTCACTATATCCAGATAAACCAATTTTTTTACATAATCTAAAAATTGATGATTCTGATACATATAGTTTTTGAGCCAATTTTGATAAACTTAAATGACTGCATAAGGTGGGATTTGAAAACAAAAATCTAATAATTTCTTTTTCAGATTCACTTAACTCGCCACTTTTTTCCCAGACACGTCGTTTCAAGTTAGCCATTATTATGTTCATCCCTCTACTAATGTAAGCGTTATGTAATTACACTAGTAGCATAACATAATAATAAGCTTATCAGCGCATGGAAATACTACATATTTTCCTTCATCTTATCAATAATATTCTCTGCATTTAAGCCAATAACAATATCAATTTCGTTATCTTTATGAGTAATATCATGTGCTCCAAGATCTTTGAATTGTTTGCTATCGGCTACCTTAGAAGGATCGTATACTTCAACTCTAATTCTCGTTGAGCAAGGTGTTAACTTCTTAATATTGTCACGTCCACCTAGTAAGTCAATGAAACCAATTGCTTGTTCGACTTCTGTATCTTGTTCTTGACTTACTTTGGCATCATGACCAGCATTTTCCATCAAGCTCTGCATTCTTTCCAAAACTTGAGCAACATCAAGACCAACAATAACTTGAATAGCTTTTCCATGGTGAACTACATTAACAGCTTTATTAGCCTTAAATTGTGCATCAGATCCTAATTTTTCTGGATCTTTAACCGTTACACGTAAACGTGTAGCACAAGACGATAGTTCTTCAATGTTATTTGGACCACCTAATAGATCTAGGTAAGCCTGAGCTCTAGCAATATAAGGATCATTAGCATCAACACCAGTTGCTTGTTGAGCAGCTTTTTGTTGAGCCATCTTTTCTTTATATTCTTTCTTATTGATTAATTTAACATCTTCATCATCAGCTTCACGACCTGGGGTTACATAGTTAAATTTTTCAATCATTATCTTAAAAATAAAGTAAGTAAGAAGACCAAAGACAATCCCAACAATGAATTGCATTACATAAATGTGCCAGTGATGTGCCCAAAGTGGAAGCCAGTTCATTGAAGCAATACCAATTGCACCATCTGACATAAGTCCTCTTAAACCGAAACACCACATAACCGTATTCATAGTGGCAGCCATAACTGAATATACAATCCAAAGTACTGGAGCTGCGAATAAATAAGTAAAGTCAATTGGTTCAGTGATACCAGCAAAAACAGAAGTTAAGGCTGCTGGGATAAGTAACGCGGACGTCTGTTTCTTTTTATTTTTCTTGGCAGTTGCATAGAATGCCCAACAAATAAATGGTACTAAGAAAACTTTTTCGTTACCGTAAAGTTGGAATCCTTCTACAGACGCAATTTGTGATAAGGGTTTTGTACTTGCAGCATATTCAGTCAAGTGCTTTAACCAATATGGTTGAAGACCTCCAGCAACAACAGCCGGTCCAAATTGGAACGGAATATATACCAAGTGATGAAGCCCTGTAGGAATTAATACACGGTTCAAGAATGAGTAAATCCAAATACCAACAAATCCACTACTTACAATAAAGTGTTGCATACTGTTAATACCCAACTGTACTTTAGGCCAAATTAAACAAGTTAAAAACGCAACTGGAATCATTACAAAGAAGCCCAAAAAGTAAACATAAGTTGAACCTTGGAAAGTTCCAAGCCATTCTGGCAATTTTTTATCAAAGTAATGATTATGTAAATAAACAACAATACCAGCAATAATTAAAGAGAAAACAATGTTAGTATCTAAAGTCTTGATACCAGCAATTTCAGTTAAACCACCATTAGTAGCATTAGCAGTAATTTGAATCTTATTAAAGTTTGGTACACCAAAGAACGCACCCCAATGACTCAACATAGCTCCAACAAAATAGTTAAAAGTTAAGTAAGTAATTAAGGCTTCCATGGCAGCACGACCTCTTGATTTGTTAGCTAAACCAATAGGCAATCCAACCACAAAAAGCAAACATTCTTGATTAAAAACTGTCCAACCACCGGCAGAAATAGTATCCCATACTTTATACCATCCAGTTGTAGGATTAGCTAGGGAGCCAAAAATTGTTGCATTATTAAATAGACTTCCTAAAGCCACCACAATACCGGCAAATGAGAAAAGTAAGACAGGTACGAACATAGCCGCCCCGAATCTTTGTAGTTTCTGCATCATAATTCATTCACCTCACAAAAAGAAGGACTTATTAAACTACCAGATTAACAAGTCCTCCTTTAATAAATTTCTATCTATTAAGTTTCTATTTTAGTTCTGGCCAGTAAGGCTTGTTTTCTGGAATCATATCATCAAGTATCTTCTTAGCAACAAGTGCATCTGGAACAGTCTTATTAAGTGCAAATGCTTCCCACATCTTTTCATAAGAGTGTTGTTCATATGCATCAACAACCAATTTTTCACAGGTTTGTTGTTCCATCATCAATCCTCTTTGGAAGATTCCGGCCTTACCAGTTGCCATTGGTTCAACACCATGTGAAGTAAATAAGCATGGAACTTCAACAATTGAATCAGGATCCATATTTGAAATAGCACCATTATTAGGGATGTTGGCTAAGAACTTTTCACCAGTGTTATAGGCAATCGCATGACAAATATCGACAATATATTCTGAGTGAGTCGCATTACGATCCCACATATTATTTTCTGCAGTACCTTCTTTAACAATTCGCTCACATTCACCAAAGACAATCTTTTGACGATATTCACGAATTTCATCAGTACGAGTATGATGCGGATCGGCATTCTTAACTTCATATTGTGGATAGTAATAATACTGCATGTAAGTATTTGGTAAAGTGTTTGGTTCCAAAGCGTAGCAATCAGCTGCCTTCTTAAAGGTTGCTTCCCAACTAGGTTCAGTATCTTTATCAAAATCGCCGCCTACCCAGTAGCCATTCTTTGAAACATACTTCTTAAGTTCTGGCATTAAATCTTTACCAGTCTTCTTGTCCCAAACACCTTTCCACCAGCCAAAGTGGTTTAAGCCATAGTAATTGAAGTCTAAGTCGTGGTAATCTTTCAATCCACAAATTTGAGCCATTCTTGTCATGATATCAATTGGCATATCACAAATATTAATAACCTTTGAATGTGGACGAAGACGACGACAAGCTTCAGCTACAATTGCAATGGTATTTGAATAGTTAATCATCCAAGCATTAGGTGAATATTCTTCCATCCAATCAATAATTTGAATAATGGCTGGAATAGAACGAAGACCGTATGCCATTCCTCCTGGTCCTGTAGTTTCTTGACCATTAACCCCATATCTTAAAGGAATCTTTTCATCTAAGCTACGCATGTGATATTTACCAACACGAATTGATCCCATAACAAAATCTACATCAGTAAATGCCTCTTTAGGATCAGTAGTATATTCGAACTCAATCTCTGGAGCTCTTTCCTTCATAATAATGGCTACTGCATCCCCAATTTTCTTTTGGCGTTCTGCATCGTTATCGTAGAACTTTAACTTTCTTAATGGAAATCTATCTTGATTTTGTAATAAGTTCAGTACAAATCCTGGTGTAAAGGTACTACCGCCACCAGCAATAACAACTGAAAACTTACGATTATCTTTAGTCATACAGTTTCTACTCCCTTTTTGTGATTCTCTTTCAGATATATCTTGAAAAACTTTTCCTTGTTTTTCCTCTCAGCTAGCTTACACATTATTTATACCGCTAAATTTTTATTTAAGAAAGCATTTTCAAAGGTTAAGAATTTTATTTCAGATGTTTCAAATATCTTGTCAAACTCTGAAATATATTTCGTTTTCTTAGTTTTAGCTTTTTACTATAATTAATGGGGTAGGAAGCTTTTATTAATAATTTTTCCAAATTAATGGTCTGTACCATTGATAAGATATTTCGCATTATTAATATATTCGTATCTAACTTTAAAAAATAAACTATTAGTTTTTTTGTGTCACTATTGGTATTTAGAAACTATTTAAGCAAAAAATGACAGATATTAATATCTGTCATTTTTTATCTATAATTTTAATTAATACTCTGAAGCACCAGAACTTGTATCAGTTTCTTCTTGCTTCTTTTCCACATGCTCTTCATGCTTAGATGCACCAGTTGCAGTATCAACTTCATCCCTCTTATAAGTTGCACCCGTTGTAGCATCCGGATCATCTACTAGCTTTTGACCAGTAGTTTCACAGAAGTACTTCACAAATGGATAAATATCTTGTACCCATTCATAAGTTCCCACGTAATTTCCTTCGTCATCTTCAATTCGCTTATAATCATGCAAAATTAATTTATGACGATTGCCATTAGGAACTGGCATTTTTACCTCATCATGACCATCTATTTTGTTTCTTAAAGCATAAATAACTTTCTTAGCTTCAGGAATTACATTGCGAATATCTGGGTGAACGGCGCCCATTGTATCACCAACTTGATCTGGCGTACGTTTGGCGAGCATTTTCTTATTTGGATCAGTTGGTCTGTTATACCACAAGAATTGGTTATTATCATCTACATAAGTTAATTCACCAAACGCACGACGTAACATCCAATTAATTTGGTTAACGGTAAGAAGACCAGCATCCAATTTTACATAGTCGTCGCCTTCTGCTGCATGTACCTTTTTAGCAGCCTTATTCAACCAATCTGGATCATTTTTATCGATACCTTCGACCGTGTATCGGGATTTGCCGGTCGCATCAAAGTCTTCTTTAATATAATCTTCTTCTTTTAAATCTTGTAGCCATTTAGGTTCTGCCATTTTATTTCACCTCATAAATCTACATCTCTTCAACCTGATTATACCCACTAACGAAAAGGCTTGCAATGCTTATATACAGTATTTTACATATAAAGTTGGCATAATATATATTTATGGAATATAGATTATTTTTTAAATTAAGTGTTGACTAAAAGTAAGTTGTACGATAATATAGCTTGTGAAAAGTAAGAAAGGAGCTAATGATTATGTTTAATGTACGTCAAGCAAATTCTTGTTGTTGTAATTGTCAAAAAAATTTGGCAATTATTTGGCGTACAGTCATTAGTTCATTCAAGAATTTCTCTAGTTAGAAACTAGCTTTTCAAAGTTATAACTATGGTTTTTCTCAAGAGCTGCTGGCATTAGGCCAATGGCTCTTTTTTGTTTGCTTAGAATTGGAGTTGAATAAAGTGCAAACTACTCTCGTTGTTTTAATGGCCATCGCGATTCTAGCTGGTATGGCTTACTTACATAAAAAGAATTGGGGATTTACTAAATTAGTATTCCTCTCCCTTATCGTCGGAATCATCTTTGGTGTTTCCCTTCAATTAATGTTCGGTGCTAACAGTAACATTGTAAAAAATAGTATCGACTGGATTTCCATTGTTGGGGATGGCTATGTTTCCTTACTACAAATGCTAGTAATTCCTCTAATCTTTGTGTCTTTAGTTGGAGCCTTCACTCAACTAAAAATGACTACTAAGATTAGAAAAATTGCTACCAGTGTTTTAGCTATTTTATTAGGAACTACAGCTGTTGCTTCCTTCTTAGGCTTCAGTAGTGTCGCTATTTTTAATTTAGGTGGGGCTGGCTTTGCTAAAGGAATATCTGCTTCCTCCACTGCTCTTACCTCTATTAAAGATCACCAGGCTCAATTAAAAGGCTTGACCCTTCCTCAACAAATAACATCCTTCTTCCCACAAAATATTTTTGCAGATTTTGCTGGAATGCGTTCAACTAGCACAATTGCAATCGTCATCTTCTCTATTTTTGTCGGAATTGCATTCTTACAGATTAAGAAGGAAAGAGCAGACGTTGCTGCTACATTTGCACGTGGTATTCAAGCCCTACGTGCGGTTATCATGCGCATAGTTAAGATTGTACTTGAACTCACTCCTTACGGAATTTTTGCTTTGATTGCTAGAACTACTGCAACTAACAGTTTTGTCACAATGAGTAAACTACTAATCTTTATTGTTGCAGCTTACCTTGCGATTGCTGTTATGTTCATTGTTCATGCAGTTCTACTTTTAATTAACGGAATTAATCCAATTACCTACTTCAAGAAAGCATGGCCCGTCTTAGTCTTTGCTTTCACTTCTAGAACTAGTGGTGGTAGTTTGCCACTTAATGTACGTACTCAACGTGAATCAATGGGAGTAAGTGATACCATTGCCGACTTTGCTGCTAGCTTTGGTTTAACCATTGGTCAAAATGGATGTGCAGGTATTTATCCATCAATGGTAGCAGCAATCACTGCCCCACTTGTTGGAGTTAACATTTTCTCATGGCAATTTGTTTTAAGTTTAGTTGTAATTGACGTTATTTCTAGCTTCGGCGTTGCCGGTGTTGGTGGCGGTGCTACCTTTACTACTCTAATGGTCTTAGGTGCTCTTAACCTACCAGTAACAGTTTTAGGTGTTTTAATTGCCATTGACCCAGTTGTTGATATGGCCAGAACTGCTCTTAACGTTAATGATTCAATGGTTGCTGGTGTTATTACTGCTAAGCGAACCGGAGAACTAAACTGGAATACTTTTAATAATGAAAAATCTGATGTAGATGCTGAAGTTGAATAACTTAGCTAAAAATTTTTATTGACATTATTTTTTAAGCGTTGTAATATTATGACAACAAAATTAATTAAAGCTTAGAAAAGATGAGTACTTACTTAAAGCATCCCCCAGAGAGTCGGATTAGGTGCAAGCCGATGTTGCTGACGTAATGAAGATGGTCTTGGAGCTAAATTAAAGTGCAAACTAATTTAAGTAAGCAGTTTACGATTGACGTTCGTTATCATGTCCGAGTCTTCCAAATGTTGGAGTACTTAGTGAGGAATTAATTGTAAGATTAATTCGAATGCAGGGTGGTAACACGCTATTAAGCGTCCCTAGTGTAGTGTAATAACTATACTTGGGGCGCTTTTTCTTTTGCTTAATTAGTTTATTAAATTCAAAGGAGGGATTATTTTGAATATCAAAAAAGAATATTTTAGTGAACAGGTATTTTATCGAATGTGTGGTTTTTATTTCATGATCCCTCTTGTCAGCGGATCTTCAAATTAATATTTAAAATTTCTAGTTAGAAGATGAGGTAGCTATAATGACAACTTTAACCCATTACGATATTGTTGGTAGTTTTTTAAGACCAGAAGAATTAAAAGAAGCAAGAAAGAATTTCAGCCAGGAAAAGAGCTCACAAGAAGAGTTAACTAAAATTGAAGATCAAGAAATTAAAAGATTAATTCAAAAAGAAGAAGAATTAGGATTAACAGCAGTCACAGATGGTGAATTTCGTCGTAGTTGGTGGCATCTGGATTTCTTGTGGGGATTAAATGGCGTTGCCAAATATGATTACAAAGAAAGCTATAAGTTCCACGGTGCTAAAACTAGGACCGATAATGCAGAGCTATCTGGAAAAATTGCCTATAATCCTGACCATCCATTTTTTGATGCATTTAAATTTGTTAAGGCTAATGTAAAAAATGCAGTTGCTAAGCAAACTATTCCTTCCCCTACTCTCCTATTTAGGGACAATCGCTCTGACAATTGGCCTAACTTCTACGATAATAAAAAAGATTACTTAGACGACCTAGCTACAGCCTACAATAAAACAATCCAACATTTTTATGATTTAGGTTGTCGCTATATTCAAATTGATGATACTACTTGGGCTTTTTTGATCAGTAAATTAAATGAAACGCAAAATGATCCCAAAGAACATGAAAAATACGTTCAAATAGCAGAAGATTCGGTTTATGTAATTAATAAATCACTAGAAAAGCTCCCCGATGATCTAACAGTCGCAACACATATTTGTCGTGGTAATTTCAAGTCTACTTTTCTTTTTTCTGGTGGATATGAACCAATTGCAAAATATCTTAGTCAGTTAAACTATGACCGCTTTTTCTTAGAATATGACAGTGATCGTGCTGGTGATTTGAAACCAATTAAGCAAATTTGGAATAATCGTGATAATGTCACCATTGTTCTTGGCTTGATTACTTCAAAAAATGGACAGCTAGAAAATCCTGATACAATTACAACTCGAATCAAGGAAGCAACCCAATTGGTCCCTTTAAATAATCTGGCTCTAAGTACCCAATGCGGTTTTGCTTCTACTGAAGAAGGAAACATTTTAAGTGAAGCTGATCAATGGAAAAAGATTAAATTTGTTGTTAAGATAGCAAATAATATTTGGAAAAGTTTTTAACGGAGGGAAATATTATGGGTAAAGTTGAAAGTTTTGAATTAGATCATACTAAAGTTAAGGCACCTTACGTTCGTTTAATTACTGTTGAAGAAGGACAAAAAGGCGATAAAATTAGTAATTTTGATCTTCGTTTGGTTCAGCCTAATGAAAATGCAATTCCTACTGGAGGCTTGCATACCATTGAACACCTATTAGCTGGATTATTACGTGACCGCATTGATGGTTATATTGATTGTTCACCATTTGGTTGTCGCACCGGCTTCCACCTCTTAGTTTGGGGTACTCCATCCACTACAGAGGTAGCTAAGACACTTAAAGAATCGCTTGAAGAAATTCGCGATAATATTACCTGGGAAGATGTTCCAGGAACTACGATTGAATCTTGTGGTAATTACCGCGACCACTCCCTTTTCTCAGCTAAGCAATGGTCAAGAGATATTTTAGAAAAAGGTATTTCCGATGATCCATTTGAGAGACATGTTGTAGAATAATTTTTCTGAATAAATATAAAAATGCATTATTACTAGTTTGAAACTAGTAATAATGCATTTTTTAATTATTTTTCTTATATCTATTCCACAAAACTATATTGCCAATTACCAGCATACATATCCAGATTAATGCTAGAACTATATTGTTTTGATAATTTTGTTTATTTTGAATATTAA
>SAMEA3663006__coassemble_141_pt1 | contig 9766 bp, 10 predicted proteins | sample SAMEA3663006__metabat2_high_PE_028 | metagenome-assembled genome bin SAMEA3663006 (sample SAMEA3663006) | pig gut metagenome | biome: pig gut; feature: pig-associated habitat; material: faeces | place: France | collected 2012
AAGTAATTATTTGATTTTGTAGCTAACTTGCCGTTAACTTCTCTTTTACGTGCTAAGACTCTTTGATAATGTTTGATACGCTTATAAAGCTTTTGCAATTTAGCAGGCAAAACATTAATTTTTCCCTCTGTATAGTTGAAGTGACCAACATTGACATCTACTGCTGTCTTTTGATGAGTTTTAGCCTTAGCTGATATGTCTTCTTCATAAGGCAACGCCGCATAATAGCTCCCTTTTTCTTTGAAGATGCTTACTACTTTGACTTCATCCATCTTTAGGGCTTCATAACTTTTTAAATCAAACCAGGACTCTTTTGAAATGCTTCTTGGGCGATCAAGACGAAGCTTGCCATTAACAATCTTAGCTCTGTCACTTTTAAAGCCTTGTCTAGGAGCTTTCTTAGATTTAAAACTAGGTATTCCCCAATCAGATTGTGACTTATTAAAGAAGTTCTTCCAAGCATTAGCTACATCTTTAACAGCTAGTTGTAAACATCTAGCAGACAAATCATATTGCCAGTCTGCTTTATTAGCTACTAATTCATCGCGGACTCTGCGTTCATTAGGACTTGGATTATCTTTTTTATTTAATGTATGAGCTTCATACATTAATTGCCAAGTTTCTAAGCCTTTATTCCAGCAATATCTGCGATAGTCGCATAAAGCATCGAGATGCTTTTGCATGGTTTTATTAACTTTTAGCTTTACTACTTGTGTTTTAATCATTGCTTCACCTCCCAGAATGCAAACATAAGTTTACCTAAAGGAGAAAAGCAAAACAAGTAAGTATTGAATTAAAGCTTATTTTCCATGTTTAACTTTCTAAATAAGCTAATTTTTCCATTTTCTTCTATAAGTTTCTATATTTTTGTTAACAGTTAATCAGCTCCCATATAAATATAAAAATTAACTATTGATTAACTACCATATTACGATCTATTTTAGCCCTACCATTATTATAATCAAATACATAATCAGGCTGCACGTTATAGATATAAACGTTGAAATCCAAATTGTTATTTAAACTTATAGCCTGCAAATTAATACCACGTGCCATTAATTCATTTCCCCTAAAAATTGGCGTTGCCTGAAAAATAACCTTATTTCCTTGTTTTAAGGCATTACGTACTTTTCCTTCAAAAATAGTCTGGATTTTCTGATTAGAAAAAGCTGTTTGCGTAAATAAGTTTTTGGGATTATTTTGATCGCCTGATTGATTATTAGGATTATAATTTCCATTTTGATCAATTCCTGCAGAAACTGAATAAGCAATTAAGTGTCCACGATTATAAATTTGAGTCCCATTTTCACGATTAGAATGCCATGCAGTTGGATTGATGAACTGTCTTACACGTAAAGAATCATTTGCCACATTTCTGGGCTCTAAGAAGGCAGTATTTGAATGAGAAGTTCGGTTCAAATTATCTAAATTAGAATAGATTACTTTATTAACCTTCCAGGCATTCTTGATCAAAGTTGACTTATTATTATTTACATAGACATAGGCCTTGTCCCCGCTCTTAAAGTCTAAATTAGCTAATTTTTGATAGTCAGTACTGGACAATCCGCCATAGTTGGTATCCGCTGTTGTAGCATTCTTTACTACTTGCTGGGAATTATCTTGGTTTTGATTCGCTACTTGATTAGAAGAATTAAGCTTAAACCAACCACCCCAAATAATAATTACTAGCGCTATAATCCAGTTTGCTACTGTATTTGTCTGTTTTTTTCGATATCTTCTTCTCTTTGCCATTTATTCTTTCCCCTAACATTATTTCTTTCAGTATAGATATTTGAACGTACGTTTGCAATGTAATTAATAATTTTTTGTTTATTTAGACTGTTACAATAAACGTAATAAGTATATTGAAAACAGAAAGAAGATTAAGAATGGAATACTTTAATTTAAATGATGGAAATCGAATTCCTAAAATTGGTTTCGGAACCTATAAATTAAATGGTTCTCGTGGAATTTTTGCTATTCAAGCTGCATTAAAGAATGGTTATCGTCTACTTGATTCTGCTGTTAATTATGAAAATGAAGGAGCAGTAGGTCGTGCTATTAAAAATAGCAGTCTAAATCGTGATGATATTTTTATAACATCTAAATTACCAGGTCGTCATCATAAATATCAGGAAGCCATAGAACAAATTCAAGAATCGCTTTATGCTGCTAATCTTGATTACTATGATCTCTATCTGATCCATTGGCCAAATCCAAAGGAGAATCATTATCTTGAAGCCTGGCAAGCCATGCTAGATGCCCAAAGATTTGGCTTAATTCGCTCAGTAGGTGTTTCTAACTTTGAGCCAACATATATTGAACATTTATACCGTGAAACAGGCGTTATGCCCGCTGTTAACCAAGTAGAACTTCATCCCTACTGGTCCAGCAAGACAATTCGTGAGTATGATGATAACCATAACATCATTACCGAAGCATGGAGTCCGTTGCAGCGTGCAGGTGAAGCTTTTCAAGAAAAAGAAATTATTGACTTAGCTCAAAAATACCATAAGTCACCCGCTCAAATAATTTTACGATGGGAAACTCAACTTAATGTTGTTCCTATTCCCAAAGCTAGTTCCTATGAACATCAAATTAGCAATTTGGATATTTTTGATTTCAAATTAACGCCTGAAGAAGTCCAAAAACTTATCAATTTAGACAAAATTTCTGCAAGAAGATTTGATCCTAATGAACATGAGGAATTTTAGAAAGTAGGTAGGCTGGATGCAAAATATATTAAATAAGCGAGTCTCAAAAATTGCCTTGTTTTATGACCTCGTTTTTGTCTACATGATATCTAAAACAACCGAGATTCTCCATCATCTAGAGCATGGATTAGTTTCACCTGCCTCTTTTGCTCTTTTTGCATTGATTGTAATTATTTTTATTAATTCATGGATGATTCAGACTGTCTTTACTAATAGATATGGTATCGGTAGTTGGGCTGACATTGCTTTTTACTTTATTGATATGATGATCTTACTTTACATGTCTAATTCTTTTGATACTAATAATCTAACAGAGATGAAAGTTCTATTTATTTCGGCTGGATTACTTTCGCTTACTCTAGCAAGCCACTATTTAATCAATTACTTTCAAGTTAAAAATTCTGTCGATCGAAATATTTCCCGGGCATTTTTTATGATTTTAATTTTTAGGGCAAGTACATTAGTTATCGGGGGGATTTTAGATAACATTTTTGGCTTTATTTTAGCTGTTATCGGCATCATATTAAGCTGGTTAATGCCACTTCTCACTACAAAATATACTCTTAAACATCCAATTATTTTTCCTCATTTACTTGAACGACTGAATCTCCTAGTAATTATTATCTTTGGTGAAACAATTATTGGTATTGCGGATTACTTTCAACCTAAAACTTTTTCCTTCTATTCTATTCTTATCTTTTTAACCGTTGCCTTGCTATTTTTCACTTATGCACTACAATTTGATAAATTAATTAATGAAGACCAAGAAGATGTAACAGGTAATATACTAATCTATCTTCACTATTTAATAATCTTTGGCATTAGTTTAATTACTGTAAGTATAAAATTTATCCATGAATCGGATGCTAACTCATGGTTTGCTGTTTTATGTTTATATTGTGGAATTGGTTTATTCTATTTAGGACTATTATTTTCAACTCATTACAATAAACTGCAATTTAAGTTAAAAAAATCAACTATTTTTCTTTTTATTAGTACAACTTTAATTGGAACTATTTCTTGTCTCATCTGGTCAAGCTTTGAGGTTATTACCATCCTCACTTTTATTATTATTTCAATTAATATTGGTTGGCTCGTACATGTAAATCTTCCCCATATCAAAAAAGGAATCCTGCTTTAGGATTTCCTTTTTAATGTAAAAAATATTTTAACTACGTGCCCAATTATCAAGAACATTCAAGAAAAATTGCTCCGACCAAATTCTAATATTTTGACCTTGTTTCTTTAATGCTCTTGCCTTATTTAATTCAACGATATCAGTTCTGAAGAAATCATGATCTCCAACTAAAAGGTAGTCTGTATCTTGACCAACTTCATCCCGAATAAGGCCACCCAAATTCTTTACAGCATTAGCTAGTTCATATTCATCTACATCTAAGTCACCAGCAATTACAACATTCTTATGAGCAAAAGGACTACGGAAAGCTTGGCTTTGTTTAACAATCTCAGGCCATTCACTAGTTAAGTCTAGTGTTTTAACCATTTCTTGCGCTCTAAGCATATGTTCCTGTCTAAATAATCGATGAAATTCGTCAAAAACCTTTTTTGTATCTAGACAGTCATCTAAACCGCGATGCTCTTGCGTTTCTGCGATATCTAATCGGTGCATGCAATCTAAAAGACGATTGTGTTGTTCTTGTGGGTAAAAACTACGAGCCAAACGATAAACATCAACATAATCATTATTTAAGACAGTTAAGTGATACTTTTCAGCTAGGTCATAGACAAAATTCAAATCAAAATTCACATTATATCCAACAATCGGATCACTACCGATAAATTCACGATACTTCTTTATTGCCTCTTGAACCGGTAGTCCCTTTTCTTCAATCGTCGCTTCATCAATTCCATTTAATTTGGTAATAAAAGCAGGCACCTTATTGCTATCAGGAAACTTCACCAATTCTGAAAAAGTTGCAACTACTTCTCCATGGCGAACCTTTAAACCACCCATCTCTGTAATCCGATCACGGTATGGACTAAGCCCCGTAGTTTCCACATCAATTAAGGTATAGTTATCAGGAAAGCCAGGTTTTTCAATGCCTTTTTGACGTATTTTTTCTTGAGCTGCTGGAATTCGTAAAACACCTTGAATAACTGAAATACTCATTTTTTACCTTTCATTATTTTGAAATCTTTTCAATTGCTTCAGGAAGAGCCATTTCTAGGCCGACACTTCTTTTTTGGATATCGTCCGGCAATTCATCTTGACTTAAGTCTGCTGCTACATAATGCCAATCTTTGAACTGCTCAACCAGTTTTACCATTGGATCAAGAAGCTGAGGACTAGTTGGATCAACTCCTAGTTCAAGCACTACAACCTTATTAGTCTGATTTCTTGTTAAGAACCAACGAAATCTCGTATTTGCATCTTCATCTGGAAAGAAGTGAGCATTTAGCGGCATATGAAGTTCCATTGGTGAATTACAATCCTCACATTTTGGAACTTCTCCTTGGCCATTAACGTATCTCTTCACTGTTGACAGATCAGAACGTGTACCGTGATTTAAACCACTAGAGCACTGCATCATTGTCCAGTCACCAAAAACATTAAAGATTTTTTCTTGATCAAAGCCAGCTTTTTCAAAAAAATGGCCAAAAGTACTAGTAGCAATAAAATAATTCTTTCCATCTAACAGTTCTTTTAATTGCTTCATTGCTTTACTTGGCTCATATTCAACTGAATACTCATTAATTAGTTGACTCCAGAATTGCCACTTTTCATCCCAAGAATCAAAATCTTTATCTAGTGCATCCGCAATTGTTTTTACATGATATTTTTCCCTTATATTCTTATATTCAATCGGGAAGGTCAAATTGTCAAACATATCAAGGCCTTCCATCTGTGCAAACCCATTACCTGCAGTCACAATAACCGCATCGGCATCTGCTAACCATTTTTTTATTTCTTTAAAATCTTTCATGATCATTTCTTCCTTTTTATTTTTCAGAATATCCTATCAGACGTAACTGTCCATTAATATACTCTCCTAAAAAGACATCATCAGGACTATTATAACCAGCTTTAGTTACTTCCTGTTCAAGCCAAGCATTAGATTTATGAATTAAATCCAAAACGTCTTCATTTATCTGCCCATCACTAATAATCGGAAAGCGAATATTATCTTCATCATTTTCAATTATCGTTAATTGGCCATTTTGTTCAAAAATACAATTTTTCACTTTTTCAACTGAATAAATTCCGCGACTTCTAAGTCTAAACATTAATTCATTGGCAGAAATACCAGCTTTCATACAATTTCCGACCAACACATGACCATTTTTAATTACTTGAACCGGTTTTCCATCAATCAAATTACGAATCCAATTACTGCGCTCGCGCCCAAATTTCAAAATAAAAACTACTAAAGTCCAAACGATTAACACCAATAAAAATTGAAGAACGGTAATACTTTGATTATATATTAAACCACCGATAATACCGCCCAGTACATAATTTTGCAGCTGATCCAAAGCTGTTGTTGGAGCTAAATTACTTTTTCCAAAAACATTAATTTGAATGATCAAGGTTAATATCCCTAGAGAAAACTTAATAAATAATTGTGTATAATCCATCTTTTACCTACTTTTGCACATATACATGATGATCAATCACGTGCGCTCGATTTAATGTATAGCTATTATTGTTTTCGTTTAAATTCAATTGATAGTCTTCATTTTTCGAATCAATTCGCACAATCATCCCATCCTGCAAACTCATTGAACTGACCATCACATCGCTTTCTTTAACATTTTCATCATCAGCAACTGATTTAATAAAGGGAACAATTTGGGCAGCTTTAGACTTCTGTTCATTATTTTGCACATATTTTTCATATTGCGTGCCAGTAAATAATAATAAAAATAAGAGGGCAATGATTCCTAAATCCCTATATCTTGTATTAAAACGATCACGTAAATATAGAATTGTAAAAATAATCATCGCACTGGCGGCAACAATCATTAGAATATATAAGGCTGTTCGATCTGTATTTTGATGGTTTTGAATATAATTTATCGTATAGAAATTCATTTAAATCTAATACTTCCTCTTTAATGGACTTTCATCACGTTTATCATTTAATAAAACATGCTGCTTCGCAATTTCAATCAAGGCTTTAGCTAAAAGAGCCATGCTTTCAGTTGTTACATATTCATATGGTCCATGGAAATTTGCCCCACCATTAAATAAGTTAGGTGTAGGAATACCCTTTTCTGAAATAAAATCGCCATCTGTTCCTCCTCGAAATGGGATAACTTTTGGCTCTAATCCAAGAGACTTATAGGCATGTAAAACTAGATTTACTACATAGGGATGCTCTTTAATCAAATCTCCTGGACTATGATATTGATCATGCATTTCAAAAGTTACTCGATTTGTCCCATACTTTTTATTCAACTTATCCACTGTACCTGTGATTAACTTTTTCTTTTGCTCAAAACCATCAGTATCAAAATCTCGAATGATTAATTGAATTTTTGCATAATCGACATTGCCGTTATTGGATAAAACCATAAAATAGCCATCAAAATCTTTACTATTTTCAGGGACCTCACTTCCTGGTAAAGCTTGAATAAATTCACTAGCTATCAAGGCTGCATTGACCATAAGACCGTATGCCTCGCCAGGATGAACTACTGTCCCATGAAAATCAATCGTAGCCGCTGCTGCATTGAAGGTCTCAAATGCAATATCTCCTGGATCACCATTATCTAATGTATAAGCAAATTCAACAGGAAAACGTTCCACGTTAAAACGAGCAGCACCCTTACCAATTTCTTCATCTGGGCCAAAAGCAACCCAAATATCTCCATGTTCAAGATCAGGATTTTCTTTTAAAAATTTGAGCATTCCTAGTAATCCAGCAATTCCCGCCTTATCATCTGCACCAAGTAAAGTCGTTCCATCAGCGGTAATCAATGTTTCACCTAAATGTTTTTTTAAACTAGGAAATTCACTTGTGGATAAGACACGTCCCTCTTTTAAGAAAATATCCTTTCCATCATAGTTCTGATGTACCAGTGGTTTAATATTTTCTGCATTAAAATCAGCCGTATCTACATGTGCTACAAAGCCAACTGGAGTCACTTCTTTCTTAGTTGTCTTTTTTAGTTTTCCTACTAAATAGGAATCTTCTTCTGAAAATGAAATATTTTCTAAGCCTAATTTTTCTAATTCTTTCTCAATAATTTTCAACAAGTCAACTTGACCGACAGTTGTCGGTACAGTTGTACTTTGTTCATCTGAACGAGTATTTACTTTACAGTATTCTATAAATTTATTTTGAATATATTTTTGATCAATTTCAGGCATTTTTACCATCCCCAAACTATTTTTAATTATATTTTAAGAAAAAATAGTTTTCTGTCAATTCACTATAATTCCGAAGCTCCACTTTCTGCATCAATTTTCTGATTTTTCCGATACACTTCTCCGTTTGTATTCTTAGGATCATCAACCAATTTTTGTCCGGTTTCTTTTAAGTAGTATTCCACAAGTGGATAAATATCTTGAACAGTTTCATTAATTCCAGCAAAATGATGGTCTTTATCAAAAATAGCCCGATATGTGTCTACCATAAATCTTTTTTGGGTATTAGTTTGATCTACAAAATGCAATTCTTTTGCTTCACCTGTGCTTAACTTATGGAATATTTCTGTTAATTGCTTCTTTTCACTCTCTGTTTGGCCAAGAGCCGCAATATTTTCTCCAAGTTCTGGAGGAGTATAATTCATCCCTGGTAATTGTTTATAATATGTAAATTCTCCGGTCTTATTAAAACTAAGCAAACTACTAGGAAATGAAGAAAGGTAATTATCGAGATCTTTTACTTTCATTAGTCCCGCATTTAACTTTACATAGTCATTACCTTGTGCAGCTTTTTTATAATTTTCAGTCCAATTTTCATTCATCTCTGATACCTCACAAATAAAAAAAGCATGTCGAACTCGACATGCTAATTTTAACGTATTTAATTACATTTAGTCTTTAATAGCTTTTAACCCTTCACGCTTTCTTCCCATGTTAAACCATGGTGAAACAGTAAAGGCTAAAACGTCATTAACAACGTAAATTAAGGAGTTAACAGCCATTGCTAAAGTTGCATCTCCCTGTGCATAAGTCACACCCCAAAGAATTAATTGGAAAATTCCACTAGCAGTCCACCAGAAATATTGGTTATTGTAGCGTAAAAAACACATAATGCCAGCAGTTAATGAAATTGCAAAGCTAATAGCATCGATCCAAGGACGTGGATCGTTAGTAAACTTACCAATTAAATAGCCAGATACTGCATAAACAACTAATGTACCAACAATGGCAACAATCCATTCTTTAGCACCAAACTTACGTAAGTGATTCTTAGTATCGTCATTCCAAGATCTGACTGAAATAATAACTGGTAAGTCTAAAGTTAAAATATAGGCAATTTGTTCAAAAATTGAAAGATAATTCTTAGCAGCTAGTCCTGCATAAATGAAACAAGCTGCTGAAATCAATCCTAACCATCCATTAATTGCTTTCGTTGCATTAATAGCTAAAACACATAAAGTTCCAAGCAATGTACCAATAAAAGTAATAACGGTTAAAGCAGTGATTTTATTTTGAATCAAAATAGCTAATTGGAAGCCAAAAGCAAAGCACCAAAGCATATAATTTTGAACTGGCCAACCGTGTAATTGCTTAAAAAGCCAAACGAAGTAGTTATCCTTTCTTTCTTTACGATCTTCCTGTAATGATGTGGAATTGTCCATTTATTAACTCCTCTTTCTTTATATTAGGTCACACAATATATTGTGCCTTATCCGCATTTTTCTCAAAAAAGCATCTGTATCTAGTATAGTAGTTAATAAATTGAAAACAAGAGTTTACAATTTTCGTTAAATATGCGGGTAGGTGTCATTTAAAATTTGGATAGCGCTTTCTTCATCTTGATGATCATCTTCACTTAAATTTTTATATATTTTTCTACTCTTACAATTTAATAAACCACGTATTTTTTATCTTTATGTTTACTTTTTTAAGTCGTTTT
>SAMEA3663006__coassemble_43_pt1 | contig 7357 bp, 7 predicted proteins | sample SAMEA3663006__metabat2_high_PE_028 | metagenome-assembled genome bin SAMEA3663006 (sample SAMEA3663006) | pig gut metagenome | biome: pig gut; feature: pig-associated habitat; material: faeces | place: France | collected 2012
TGGATTATATTCATTTTCTTTAGTCGAGCCTGATAGCCTGGATTCTGATATTGAAAGCCTTGATCTGAATGAAGGATAGGAGCAGCTCCTGGTGGAAGATTATCTGCTAGTTCATCTAGCATATTATAAATAGTTTTCATTTCAGGAGAATAACTTACTGCACAAGCTAAAATCTCCAAAGAAGCTTCATCTACTACAGGAGAAATATAAACTTTCTTGCCGTTAGTTAGTTTATATTCGGTTACATCGGTATGAAGAACTTTATAGGGGATAGTTTCATCAAAAGTTTGATTTAGGATATTTGGTGCTTTCTTTCCTACATTACCCTTATACGAACTATATTTACCAGTATTTTTATGATAAATTGTTGTTTTTATTCCTAAACTTCTCATTAATTTACGTACTGTTTCTAGAGAAAGTTTAAATCCTTCATCTCTTAACGCTCCCCACATAGGACGATAACCATATGTTTCTTGTCCTTCATAGCCATAATAGATTTCTTGAATCTTCTCTTTTACTAAAGCATACTTATCAGCTTGATTAATTCTATTTTTTACATTGTCATAGTAAGTCTTTCTATTTAATTTAAGCACCTTAAATAAGACCTTAAGTTTAATTTGATGATGTTTTGCCCGAATATCCTGTATTAATTGTGTTTTTTGTTTGTTGGATAACGTGGATATCGGGCAGCCACTTTTTTTAAGACAAGATTTTCCACTCTAAGTCTTTCTAATTCAGCTTCCTGCTTAAGAATTTTTTCTTCATACTTTTGCTTTTCACTAAGTTCTAACTTTTTAGTTGTCTTCTTACTCTTTTTAGGCACTTTCCTAGGCCGACCTTTCTGTTAGCGTATCCTTCTTCATTGAACTTTTTAGCCCAATTGTATACTTGAGAATCACTAATATTAAACTTAGCCGCTACCTTTGAAACTCCAATAGAATGTGTTAAGTAGTAGCGTACCACATTTAGCCTAAAGTCAGAAGAATAAGTAGTTTTAGTATGTTTAACAGATAAGGCAGCTAAACCTTGACACTTAGCCTTATCAACCCACCTACGAATAAGAGTCCAATGAATATTATATTGTTTAGCTAAACCTTTTATTGAATCTTCATGATTTAAATATTTGGAAACAATTTCAATTTTTAATTCAGTCGAATATTTGGTCATAAAAAAATACCTCATAATTATTAGATTTTATGTCTAACAATTATGAGGCACTTCACAATTTGAACGAGAAGCTTTTTACTTAGTTAATTTATGTACTTTATGAGCCAAAACCATTTCTTTGTTTCGATCTTCATAAATTGCGTCTTTTACGTAGTTCCAGGGTGCCATTAGGCGACCTTTATTGTTTTTACGGAAAAGAAAGTCAGCATGATGATTTTCAAGGTGACGTAGATATCTTTTAGCATTTTGAACCTGAGTATGATGCTTTAGATTTAAGCGAGGTTCAAAATCAATAATTTTATGATCAGCATTAAAGACAGGTCTTACTTTATGGTGCCAGTGACGAGCACTAGCAACATGACGACTAACTTTTTTACCGGCTTCAACAATATTTTCTTTAGTGGCTAAACTATTCCGATCTTTTAACTCTGCATGTGGATCTAGATAATAGTTTCCTAAACCATCTTGACGATAAAGACGTAACTTTTTGAATGATTTATTATTTTTATCCGTCTTCACTTCAATAACGTCACCATTGGTATGGTTCATTAAATACATGTGATGTTTTTTAGTGTAATTTACACCCTTCATGATCAGAAATTCACCCCTTTATATATCTTATGAATCTATATTATAGACGCATTTTAAAATAAAGTATAGTGATTAAAGTAGGACATTAAGTAATTTGTAAGAGTACAAAAAATTACTTAATGTCTATAAAAAGAAAACACTAAAGACAGTTAGAGGTTTATTCTAACTGTCTTTAGTAAATATTTAAAAGTTAATTAGTGTTCTTTGCCGTCGATAATAACATGAACGCGTGGATTCTTAGGACCTTTAGCCTTAGAAATAACGCCTTTGTTAACTAAATCTTCGATTTGATCTGGGTCATAACCTAACTTAGACAAAATTTCTTTGTTGTTCTCACCTAGGTCAGGAGCCTTATCGTAAACTGGCTTGTAGTTTGAAAGAGTAAATGGTAAACCGATGGTCTTAAAGTCGCCACGATTACCGCCTTGATTAATAGTAACGATAGCGCCATCCTTGTTTAAGTCTGGATCGTTTTCAAGTTCATGCCAGTCAAGAACAGGACCAACAGGAACACCAGCAGCACCAAGTTCTTTAGTTAGAGTGTATTTATCGTATTGCTTCGTGTATTCTTCGATTAGTGGGTAAAGTTCTTCTTTGTGTAATTGACGGTGTTGCCAATCAACAAATCTTGGATCAGTTTCCCATTCTGGGTGACCCATTGCTTCGCAAAGTTTATCCCAATTCTTGTTTTCGTTTTGAATAACAATGTAAACGTAAGCGTTAGGATCAGTTTCCCAACCTTTGGCCTTGTAAGTCCAGCCAATAACTTGACCACCTTCAGTGTTTTCAGCACGAGGAATTGCTTTGCCCCATTTCCAGTCAGGGTAGACTGCATAATGAGGAAGAGCACCTAAGTTATCTAACATGATTTGGTCACGTAATTTAATACGGCAAAGGTTTAATACAGCATCTTGCATTGATTGGTAAACAAAAGTACCTTCACCAGTATGTTCACGTTGAAGTAAAGCTGCCAAAATACCGATAGCTAAGTGCATACCAGTGTTTGAATCACCTAAAGCAGCAGCTGATTGAGTAGGAACGTTGTTAGGCCCCTTGTTCCAACCAGTAGCAGAAGCAGCACCACCAGCAGATTGAGCAACTGGTTCAAAAGCTTTAACGTTTTCAAAACGTGAACCTTGGTTGAAACCTTTTAATGAAGCATAAATTAATTTAGGATTTAATTCATGAAGCTTATCCCAGCCAAACCCATTTCTATCAGCAGAACCAGGAGCAATGTTTTCTACGAATACGTCGGCTTTCTTAATTAAGTCGTACATAATCTTCTTACCTTCTGGAGCCTTGATATCAACAGTTAAAGACTTCTTGTTTGCGTTTAATTGTAAGAAGTAAAGACTCCAAGAATCTTTAATATCAAGTAATTCGTTTCTAGTTGGGTCACCAGTGTCAGTACGTTCAATTTTAATAACTTCAGCACCTAACCATGCTAAAAGTTGCGTACATGAAGGACCAGATTGTACTTGAGTCCAGTCGATGACTTTAATTCCTTTTAATGGAGCATATTCATTTTGTTCGTTTTTTTCATTTTCACTCATTTTAATTACTCCTTATCAATTTTTTCTTGTTCAGCTTCTTCAAGCGGCTTTAAGTTTAAGGATGGGTTCAAATTGCCAATGTGACCAGATTCTTTACCCATTGATGGATCAATTTGAACATTAATGATACTTGGACGACCAGATTCAACAGCTGTAGCAAAAGTATCTTTCATTTCTTGATAATTAGTTACGTAGTAATTGTCACCGCCAAATGCTTTAGCAATTAAATCGTATCTAGCGGTTGGATCAAGGGTAGTTGGACCTAATTGATCAGGAACAACATTATCAACACCGTTGTAAATACCACCGTTGTTAATAACTACAACAGTAATTGGGAGGTTGTAGCGGCACATTGTTTCAACATCCATACCGTCAAAACCAAAAGCACTATCACCATCTAAGGCAACAACATGTTTGCCAGTTTCAATAGCAGTTGCGATAGCATAACCCATGCCAACGCCCATAACTCCCCAAGTACCAGTATCAAGTCTATGACGAGGAAGTTTCATACCGATCATGTCACGACCAATATCAAGTGTGTTAGCACCTTCACTTACCAGATAAGTATCAGGGTGTTCTTGGAAGTAGTCATTAATTGGTTCAATAGCACCGTAGTAACCGAATTCTGGGTTAGTTTCGCCAGCTTTAATTCTCTTAGCAAACTTAGCATCATTCTTTGCAGTATCTTGTGCAATTGCATCAAGCCAGTCGGAAGGGGTCTTATATCCAGTTGCAGTAAGAGCTGGAACTAATTTGTTTAAGATAGAGGTTAAGTCACCTTGAAGTGGGGCAGAGATCTTTTGTGCAGAATCAAATTGGGTTGCATCAATATCTAATTGAATGAATTTAGCATCTGGGTTGAATTGTGGTGCGTTTCCGTATGAAAGCATCCAGTTTAATCTAGCACCAATTAGAATAACAACGTCGGCACCCTTTAATGATAATGAACGAGCTGCAGATGCAGAGTGCTTATCGTCATCAGGCACAACACCTTTGGCCATGGACATTGGCAAAAATGGAATATCAGTCTTGTTAATCAATTCTTGAACTTGTTTTTCAGTTCTATCATAAGCAGCACCTTTGCCAAGAATGATTAAAGGCTTCTTAGCTTGTTTGATGATATCAACGGCACGATTAATTGCGTCATCACTTGGCTCTTGTAATGGAGCTGGGTCAACTAACTTGTAAACACCCATGTTCTTTTCACCAAGATCATCATTAAGTTGAGCGATAGTGTCAGCTGGTAAGTCAAGGTAAACACCACCAGGTCTACCAGAAACTGCAGTACGAATTGCACGTGCAACTGCTAAACCAACATCTTGAGCTCTATCAACACGATAAGCTTTCTTACAGAAAGGTTTAGCAACGTTATATTGATCTAATCCTTCGTAATCACCTTGAGATAAGTCAATAATATGACGTTCTGAAGATCCTGAGATCATAATTAATGGAAAACAGTTTTTAGTAGCTTGAGCTAAGGCAGTTAGTCCATTCAAAAATCCTGGAGCCGATACAGTCATTGCTACACCAGGATTTTTGGTTAAAAATCCTGCAGCTGCGGCAGCATTTACGGCCGAGTCTTCGCGACGAAAGCCATAATACTTCATTCCCCTTAATTCAGCTAATCTTGCTAAATCTGTAATTGGAATCCCCACAACCCCGTATAGGTTATTAATACCATTTTTTTGTAAAGCGTCAATTAATAAACTGGCACCGGTTCTATTTAAAGAGTCATCTACCATAACGTAACCTCCATGGTAATGATAATTTTTTATTATATAAGAACGCCGTCCCTTAATGAGAATGGGTTCATTTAATTTATAGACTTTTTTGAATGGTTTAGCAAGAAAAAAGATAAAAAAATTTTTATATATAGGGAAAAGTGCTTTTTAAATATATATTATTTTTAATAAACTATCTATGAAATTAATTCATAAATTGATACTTAAATAAATCGTAATTTAAATAATTAATTTAATTGAATACGGAAATTTTTGCTTGCTAATTTTTATATTAAGTTTATATTTAAAATATGATGAAGAAGATTTCGTCAGGAATATTTACCGTGAACTGATTATAAGAGAGGTTTAAAGATGATTAGTATCCTAATTAACGACATAATCCCAATTTTGGTGATTATGTTACTAGGTTATCTCTGCGGAAAGTTTTACTTTTTCGATAATGATCAGAGACAAGGACTAAACAAATTGGTTCTTGATATCGCATTACCAGCAGCTTTATTCATTTCAATTGTTAAAGCTACCAGAAAAATGTTTGCGCAAGATATCATATTAACGTTAATTTCTATTGTTGGTGTGGTAGGTCTATTTATGTTGAGCTACTACTTAGATAAATTGTTGTTCCACAGAACTACGCAACAAGCTGCAGTTTGTGCCTTGATTGCAGGTTCTCCAACAATTGGATTCCTTGGTTTCGCTGTTTTGGACCCTATTTATGGAAATAATGCAACGACTAACTTAGTTATTGGTATTGTATCTATTATAGTTAATGCAATTACTATTCCTTTAGGATTAGCACTAATTAATAAAGGACAGGCAGCTACTAAGAAGCAGGCAACTTCAAATCCTAATAATAAGGGAACAAAAGTAGAAGTAGAGGATATAAAAGGCAAAGGCATAAAAAAAACCAAAAAGAAGGTTATGGTGACTATTCCTGATGGTATTCCGGTTACTGATGCTGAAGCAAAGGCCTTGAAAGAAAAAGGTATAGAGCGTGAAATTGATTTAGCTCGAGCAGAAATTGCTGATCATGCAGATGAGCCTCATAAGTCAATGAATCCAACTTTGAAGTCTGTTATTAATGCAATTAAGCAACCAGTTGCTGCTGCTCCATTGATTGCAGTTATTTTAGTTTTAATTGGTATTAGAATTCCAACTTCTTGGGCTCCAACTTTTGATTTAATTGCTAAGGCTAACGCTGGTGTTGCCGTCTTAGCAGCAGGTTTGGCATTATCTACAGTTAAGTTCTCAATTGATAAAGAAGTTATCTGGAACACATTCTTCAGATTATTCTTAACACCTGCAGTAATTGTTGCAGCTGCTTATATCTTTGGTATGGGATCTGATCCTACTAAGATTTCAATGCTTTGTTTGGCAACTGGTTTGCCACCAGCATTTTCTGGAATTATTATTTCTAGTCGCTACAACATTTATGTTAAGGAAGGTGCAAGTTCAGTCGCAGTTTCAACTGTATTCTTTGCAGTAAGCTGTATTTTCTGGATTTGGCTATTACCAATCTTGGCACATATGTTTTAAATAAAAATTATGGATATAATTAAGGGATAGGGCGAGCGTCCTATCTCTTTTTTGTGAAGGAATTAAGCTATGATAGATAATAAAAATTTGTTGAAGCTCTTAAGAACTGAACTTCAAAAGATGAATAACGGTGATAAAACTAAATTTTTAACTTATAAGAAAGATCGAAGCATTCTTGTGGAAAAGGGCGGAGATGCTTTTACAATAATTAAAAATGGATATCGCCAAATGGTGTGGGAAAATTTAACTAAAGCAGAAGTTCTAAAGAGAATGAAAAAGTTATAAAAAGTAGAATTCCCAAGAAGTAATAAATTATATTTGAGTAAGTAAAAATGGCAGACTGTAAAAGTTACAATCTGTCATTTTTACTTACATTCTATTTAATTTTGATATCTCCATCTTGTGTAGAAGCTGTTAAAACATTAGCACTATTTTTATTCTGTGTAAAAGTATCGCTAGATGAATCACCTTTAACTTTGATGTCTCCATCATCTGTGTTTATCTTAAATCCATTTTTACTATTTAATTTGTTGATAGTGATATCTCCATCGCTGGTATCAATTTTTCCACTTGGAGATTTTAAATTGTTAATATCAATATCGCCATCATCAGTATTCAAAGAAATAGGATTTGTGGTAGCAATGTTTTCCACTTCAATATCACCGTCATCTGTTGAAAGATTTAAACTCTTCAATAGGTGTTTTGGTACGGTAATAGTGATAGTAGGATCTCCGTTAATGTGGTGAATACCAGAGGCTGATTGTTTAATTG
>SAMEA3663006__coassemble_156_pt1 | contig 5399 bp, 4 predicted proteins | sample SAMEA3663006__metabat2_high_PE_028 | metagenome-assembled genome bin SAMEA3663006 (sample SAMEA3663006) | pig gut metagenome | biome: pig gut; feature: pig-associated habitat; material: faeces | place: France | collected 2012
CTTGCTCAATATCAACAGCATATCCTAGTTTAAAATCAATTACGATTTTTACTAAGTTTAAATATGCATCTTCACTATCTAATTCAGTTTTGCCGCCGAATTTTTGGCTACGAAATGTAATTAAAATAGGAATAGTTCCCATCACATCTTTTACTTTTCCTGCGACTTCAAGTAACCTATTCATTAAAACTACGTCTTTAAAATAATCAATTCTCCACTCCATCATCTCAGGTTGGAGTTTTTTTATTTCCTCTGCTTGCTTTAAAATATCTTTTTCACTTACACCAGTATTAATGGGCATTAAAATCATTTGCTTGTTAATTTCTACTTTTCTTTGATCAAAACTCATCTTTTTTCTCCAAATAAAAAATTGCTACCTAAATTATAGTAGCAATTTTATCTTCATTCATTAAAATTTATCTCGTTTAATGCTGCGAATAATGGCAATTACAAATACTAGAATACTACATCCCATGCCAAAATAGGCCATATAGCCAACACTAAACATTTGACCAATCTGTGCTGGGTTAATTTGGTGGTTAATGGCAAATTGATATGCCCATCGATTAATCATAGTTGGCGTCAAAACAAATAAAACTGTTGAAATACCTGACCCCACCAACATAGCACGACGTGAATATGGTTCTCTAAAGAATTGTGCCAAAACACAAATAGCAGGGGCTACCATTAAAAGGAAAGTCCAAATCATAATCCATCTACCTGCAGGATCATTCATAAATTGACCACTATTTGTCGCATAGCGGTATGTTCCCCATAAACTACCGCCTAATAAGTTATCAAGTAAACCAACTACATTTGCTCCCTGCGCTGCATAAACATTATTAGTACTAGCAGCTGCACCTTGGAGCATTTTTAACATGTCTTGTGAGCCAGTAGTTTGAAAATTAATAGTTACAACTTGTCGCATATAAGTGGACAAAAACATGATCATTGAAGCTCCTAGCTGCAATGCTTTAAGCAAATGAAGTGTTTTGTTTCCACCTAATTTAAATTCCAAGCTAAGAGTTCTATCAGGATTTTTACTTTTTACAATAATAAATGCTCCAGCAATTGCAGCAATTATTAAAATTACTAGACCAAGCCACCACTTAGTCATAATAAATAGAATTGCCAGCACAATTAAAGCTACTGAAATGTATGGCCGGTTTAAGAATAAGTCCCAGACATTTACTTTACCATGGCTTGCTAGTCGCTTTCGATACTCTTCTCTAGTTAAAACTTTTTTCTTATCTTTAGAATCTTCCATCTTATTCACTATTCTCTACCTTTACCTTATTGTGCTAATCAATATTAGCATGTTACAAGACTCTCCGCATTACTTTTTTAAGAAAATTAAACAAGTTAATAAGATGAAAATAATTACTTTTAAAACACTGTGCTAAAATAATCCTATTATAAATTAAAAAGTAATTTAGAATTGAGATGACTACGTGAATAAATCACAAGCCAGCATTTTACCAAATGGTTGGCATAAAACTTTTTATACTCTGTGGCTCGGCTGTTTTATTACAGGATTAGGTTATTCAATGACAATGCCATTTATTTCTTTATTTATGGCTGAACTAGGTCATTATAATAAACTACAATTAAACCTTTACTCCGGTTTAGCATTTGCCATGACTTTTATTGCCCAGGCCATTATTTCTCCTTACTGGGGTAATTTAGCCGATCGTAAAGGCAGAAAATTAATGTGCATGCGTGCTGCTGGTGTTATGAGTTTAACCATCTTTATTACCGGCCTAGCTCAAAGTGCGCTTTTCATTATCTGTATGCGCTTCTTACAAGGCTTATTTTCAGGCTATATCAATAACGCAACGGCGCTCATGGCAGGTGAGACACCGCATCAGCGTAGTGGCTGGGTAATGAGTCAAATGATGACTGCAGGAACTGCGGGTAACTTAGTGGGACCTCTAATTGGTGGTGCTTTATCAAGTGCATTCGGTTATCGCATCCCCTTCTTTATTACTGGCGGACTAATGTTTCTAACTTTCTTAGGAACATGGTTATTAGTAAAAGAGGACTTCACACCAGTTTCTCGAGAAAAGATGAAACCAATGGGACAAATACTGCACGACTTACCTAATGTTAAATTAATTATCATTATGTTTGTAACTACAATGATTGTTCAATCTTCAACTATGTCTATCGATCCCATTGTTTCTCTTTATGTTAAATCTTTAATGCCGCACAGTAATAATATTGCCCTAATCGCCGGGATTGTTGCCGCTACACCAGGTCTTGGTACCATGCTCTCTGCATCACATATTGGTCACTTAATGGATCGTGTTGGTGCTGAAAAAGTTTTGCGATGGGGACTATTAATTGCTACTATTTTATTTATTCTAATGACTTTTATTCCTAATGCCTGGTCATTAGCTTTCTGGCGTTTCTTATTAGGAATTATCAGTGCTGGCTTACTGCCAGCTGCTCAAACAATTCTTACTTTGAATGTTCCACCAGAAGCATTTGGTAGGGTCTTTTCTTACAACCAATCCTTCCAAGCAGTTGGGGCGGTCTTGGGGTCTTTACTAGGTTCAACTATTTCTGGTATGTTTACTTATGAATGGGTATTTGCAGCAACTGGGATTACACTACTGATTAATTATTTAATCATGCAATTTTCTTCCCAATCCCGCAATGCCTAACTTGTTAAAGGAGTCTTTCTTTATGAAAACTATCGGTATTACTGCAGGTATTAAAAATAATGAAGTAATTGTTGATCGAAGTGTTGTTGATACGGTGGTAAAACTTGGATTTCTTCCTCTTGTCTTTGCTCCAGTAAGCTTAAAGACGATGCCAGTGCCTGGCGTCAATTTCGATGCTCTGATTCTTAGCGACGGCCCTGACATCACACCAATTTTTTATAATGAAGAGCCACTTCCTGAGCTTAGAGAAACTGATCCACATCGAGACCAATTTGAGCTAAACTTAATCAAAAATGCTCATGATTCCAATTTACCAATTTTAGGAATTGGCCGTGGAATGCAAATGTTAAATGTTACTTTTAACGGTACACTTTTCCAAGATATTTATGCTCAAAATTCTGGTGCAGGTGTTCAACATATTCAACCAAATGATCTCTCTTTAGAAAGTCACCACGTTAATGTAACTGATGAAAGTGAACTTGCTAAAGCTGTAGGAACTCATCCCTACGTTAATAGCCACCACCATCAAGCTATTAAGACGATTGCCAACAACTTTAATATTATTGCTACTGCTCCTGATGGTATTATTGAAGCTATCGAATCAACTGATCAAACAATGTTAGGTATTCAATGGCGACCAGATAAGCTATTGAACGATCCCAAACAGGAAAAAATCTTCACTAACTTTTTTGCAAAATTAAACTAAAGAAATAAGCTTGAGAGGTATAAAACTTCTCAAGCTTATTTCTTTAATTATTTTTGTTTTTACTTCCTTCACTCATATCTAAGTGAACAATTTTATTAAACATTGCTTTTTCTTTTGGTGAAATTTTGTGAGCAACTTCAATTACTGCAACATCAGGATTTTTCAAAAGAGTCTCATGGATTGCTAAAGACAGGTTCGGATCTAGAGCACTCGTAGCTTCATCAGCTAATAAAATTGGGCGTCCTGACAATAAGGCACGAGCAATTTCAATTCGTTGGATTTGTCCACCTGATAACCCATTGCCAGCTTCGCCAACTTTATGATCAAGTCCCTCTTTTTTGACTAATTCATCTAAACCAGCTAAATGAATAACTTCCTTTAATTTTTCATCGCTAACCTTTCTACCTAAGGTAATATTGAACCGCAACGTATCATCAAACATAAAAGGTTTTTGATTAACATAAGAGAAATAATTATGAGCTTTTGCCCAGTCCCCAGTTACATTCTTTGCATTAATCAAAATTTCACCCTTTACTGGTTTCTTTAAACCAAGCATTAGGCGCAACAAGGTAGTTTTTCCCCAACCACTTGGAGCCATAAGGAGAATCTTTTCTCCAGGTTTAACCTGTAAATTAACATCTGTAAAAATTGTATGCTTATCTGACTTAGTTTGATACGAAAGATTTTTTACATCTAGTCCTTCAAACTTCTTGGCTTTCTCTGAATTTTCTTTTATTTCATAATTAAGGGCTTTTTGTGTTTTCTTCCACATTGGAACGGTTGATTTAACTTGGTTAAATTCATTAAACAAGGTTACGACTGGCGTAATAAAGTTCATTGCCAAATCTACCATCATAAATAAAGTACCAACACTTAAGCTTCCCTGCATCATCATTATGCCACCAATCGTACATGGAATAATGAAACAGAATAATTCAGCAGCAGAATAAATTAATTCTAAGGCCCAAGCTTGAGTTAAGTTCATATTTCGAAGAGCATTTTCCATATTTTGAGCTGATTTTGTTGCTCTTACGACAATATTATCTCTAACATTATAGAGTTTAGCTGATTGGGCCCCATTTAATGAATCAGAAACATTCTGAGTATAATTAGCATTTGTTTTAGCCCAAATTTTAGATTTTTTGGTAATAATTCTACTAGTAAAGATTTGTACAACAGCTGGAGCCGCCATCGCAACTACGAAAATAATCGTCATTTGCCAGGAATTATATAAGGCAAAAGCTAATGATCCAATAAAAGTTAGACCTTGATAAATCATATCAAGTTGAGCTGTAATTCGATTTGTTTCAATTTGTTTTAGGTCATTCGTCATAAGTGACAAGCCATTTTTTATATCGGTTTCCCCTTGATCAACCAAATATTGTAAATTAGCCTGCTTGAAAACCATATTAACATCACGAATGATTCCCATCTTTACACGCTCATAGATGAAATTACTCATCATGAAACAGAGCTGCCCTAAAGCCGTTAAAGCTGCTAAACGCACCAAGTGCATTACATCCTTTGAATGCGATGATGCCACATTCAGCATAATCTTGATCATATAAGCCACAAATAAGATATTACAAGCCTTAATTGCAGCCAAGATAGCAAACCAAATCACCTGACTTCGTTTTGCATATTTTAAACTCATCTAAAACTCCTCACTTTAGTTAAGACGTTAGTTTATTATATATGGCTTTATTTTCTGAATCAAATACACAAAAGTAGACCTCAATATTAAATTTTTGTTGTTTAAGCCAGCTTCTTGTAGTTTCAACAGCTATTTTAGCAGCTTCTTCTTTTGGATAGTCGTATACACCAGTTGAAATACAAGAAAAAGCAATTGAATGTAAATTATACTTTTTAGCCAGATCGAGACTATTGCGGTAACAATTCGCTAAAAGTTCTGCATCTTTTTGAGCAAAATTCGGATTATAAACCGGTCCTACAGTGTGAATAACATATTTAGCTGGTAAATTGTAGCCTTTAGTTATTTTTGCTTCCCCAGTATCGCATCCCTTGAG
>SAMEA3663006__coassemble_67_pt1 | contig 3861 bp, 4 predicted proteins | sample SAMEA3663006__metabat2_high_PE_028 | metagenome-assembled genome bin SAMEA3663006 (sample SAMEA3663006) | pig gut metagenome | biome: pig gut; feature: pig-associated habitat; material: faeces | place: France | collected 2012
AAAGTATAAAACAGTTTATAGTAATAAATGAGGAAAAATAATGAATCCATTTAATCCAACATTTGGTGATGTTCCTAAAATATTTTTAAATAGATCGAAACAGCTAAATACCGTAATCAAGGGCCTTGAGGAACCTGTAAGTCCATACCAAACTACTTTTGTTTATGGTTTACGTGGATCAGGTAAAACTACTTTTTTAAGTGATATTAGCAATCAGATGTCTAAAAAGATAACTGGGTTGTGATCAATTAGATTGGCATTTTGAAGCATGGGGATTGCTTCAAGCTTTTTGTTATTAGAGAATATTATTTTCAATGTAAGTAAGAACACCTTGTTCATTATTGGAAGTAGTTGTATGATCTGCAACTTTTAAAACTGCTGGATCCGCATTTGACATCGCTACGCCATCTCCAACTTCTTTGATCATTTCTAAGTCATTTCTACCATCACCAAAAGCAGTCATATCAGAAAGAGAAATTCCTAAAACTTGGCCTAATTCAGCTAAACCATGAGCCTTATGGATCTCTGGTAAAATCAAGTCAATTTCGCCATGACCACTACTTGTTACATTACAATAGCGGCCGAGGTTCTTTTTTAAGAAGTCTACATAATAATTTGTTTTTTTGTCCGGACAGGAAATTGAAAATTTAAGAACTTTGTCATCGATTTCATTAAATTCGTGTATTTTCTTTAATCGATAGTAGTATTTAGTAGAAATTTCATAGTAATCGTCTGTGAATTGAACCGGAAAGTAGGCACTTTCTGCACCTGAAACTAAAAATTGCAACTCAGATTGCTTTAAAAGAAAATCTTCAATCTTTTTAACAGTTTCTTCGGAGAAAGCATGCAACGCTAAAATCTTTTCCTTAGTTCTAACTAGAGCGCCATTTTCTGCAACATAGATTACATTAGGAAAATCTTTAAAGAAAGTAGCAATTTGATAATATTGATTACCACTAGCGATAGTGAATTTAATATCTTTCTTTTCTAATTTTTGATAAATTCGAGTAAATTTTTCTTCATCATAACTTTTATCGTCTCTTAAGAAAGTACCGTCCATATCTACGGCGATTAATTTAATCATTTTAAATCCTCCTCATATTTTTACATTATTAAGATACCATTTATAAATAGAAAAAAAGCATCATTTTCGTAATTAAGAAGTAATTTTTTTGAAAGAGGTTACAATAGTTGAGCATGAAGAAGTTCAAAATAATCAAAGATTGCCTTTTTATTTTTACCACAGCGATCAGGCAATTCAGTCAGAGCATTGGCATCAAGGAATTGAACTTAATTATTTAATTAAGGGAAAGGATCTGCGTTTTGCACTTGAAGGTAAAACTTATCACTTTAATAGTGGTGATATTTGGCTTGTTAATCGAAGAAAGATTCATAGTTCATCTGGTAAAGAAGAAAATTGGGAATATGAAGGTTTGATTATTGATGATGATTTTTTATTAAGTCAATATCCTACACGTATTAACTGAAACCCTGATCTGCTAGGAAAAAATGGCACTGAGAATAAAACTGCTTATAAAAAGTTAGAAAAAGAAATTATTGAACTCGGTAAATTATGCCATAAACCATTGACTGACGCTCGACGTTTTATGATTTTAAGTCATTTGAGTTTTACTTGATCAGAATTTTAATAAAAAAGATTCAGTTACTAAAAGTCCTAATCTTTCACTAGGGGATGAAATAATTAAATATATTAATGAGCATTTTCAAGAAGATATTCAGGTTGACGATATGTTGCATTTACTTTGCTATTTTTTAAGGAGTATGTATTGTAGCAATATAGATTTGAATAAGAAATGGACTACTAAAAAAAGCTAGAATCCACATTACACGGATTCTAGCTTTTTTCATATATTCAACTAATTAAAGTATTTTTGTTCTTTTTCTTTCTTTTCAGCTTCAAGTGCTTTTTCACTGGCTGCTTGTTTAGGTAAGATCCAGTTCATTAACATACCAAAGATGGTACATAAAGCAACTGAAGTTAATTGGAAGTTACCAAGTTGTAGGTAAGCTCCACCAATACCAATAACTAAGATAACAGAAGCGATTAACATATTACGTTTTTCGCCAAAGTCGATTCTATCATCAACTAAAATCTTTAGACCATTAGATGCAATGGTTCCAAATAGTAAGAATGAAATACCGCCGATAACTGGCATTGGAATTGATTCAATAACTGCAGCAACTTTACCAACAAAACTAAAGACAATTGCAAATACTGCAGCTCCTGCTAATACCCAAACTGAATGAACTTTGGTCATAGCTAAAACACCGATATTTTCACCGTAAGAAGTAGTCGGAGGACCACCGATAAAACCAGCAATAATTGTTGAAAGACCGTCACCCATCATAGTACGGTGTAAACCTGGATTCTTAAAGAAGTTTCGTTTAGTTAGAGAGTTAAGAACCATAATATGTCCCATGTGTTCAGTCATTGTAACAAAGGCGATTGGAGCCATGGTTAAGATGGCTGCTGGATACCATTTGAAATGGTAACTAATTCCGGGTACGTCTAGAGCGGGCATTGAGAACCAAGCAGCCTTTGCTACTCCTGAAAAATCAACTATTCCTAGAACACAAGATAGAGCGTAGCCACAAACGATTCCAAGCATAATTGAGACCAGACTAGTGAAGCCTTTAAAACACATTTGGAAAATTAAGGTCATGACCAAGGTAAAGATGGCAACACCGAAGTAAGTTAAGTTGTACTTGGTACCTTTCATCATGGCATCGTTGGCAGCAGTAGTTGCAAGAGATAGTCCAATTACGATAATGATTGGTCCCACAACAATTGGTGGTAAGACTTTGTTTACCCAATCAGACCCAACCTTTGCAATAACTAAGGCAACGATAACATATACTAACCCAGCAGCAATTGCACCTTGAGCAATTGCTGGATAACCGTCTTGCTTCATTAAAGCTTGCATTGTTGCAACGAAAGCAAAACTTGATCCTAAGTATGCTGGAATCTTGAAACGGGTTAGTAACATATGGACTAAAGTACCAACACCAGATGAAAGAAGAGCAATACTTGGATTAATTCCGACTAAGATTGGAACTAGAACCGTTGATCCAAACATGGCAAACAAGTGTTGCATGGAAAGTAGAATTCCTTGTCCTAATTCTGGTTTCTCATAAACGTCTAAGATCGCATCATCATTATGAAATGTGTCTTTAGGCATCTTTTTCATAATTTCCTCCTTGAAATGAAAATCTTGATGACCTAAAGAAAAAACGACTATCTAAAGAAGTTTCCTTTAAGATAGTCGTTTCTGTTTAAAACTATATCAAAAAATAGTTTACGCGCAGATTTCCTTGATAGCCTCACGGGACTATATTAAAGGTCATCACATTATTTCTTTCTTAATTTAACTAAGATATAAGAAAAAAGTCAAGCATAAAATTTGATTGTTCTAACTAAGGTACGACGTCAACCATATGAAGGGTGTTGGTGAAGAGATTCATTCTAAGGATTTGCCAGCAACTGATTGGGATTGGATTATTTATCCGCAAGGGATGTATGATCAATTAAAACGTATTTATGATGATTATCCTTTAGTTCATTCCATGTATATTACTGAAAATGGTATGGGCTATAAGGATAAGTTTGAAGGTGAAGACAAGATAGTTGATGATACACCTAGAATTAAATATTTAAGAGATCATATGGAACAAGTAGCTAAGGCAATTGAAGCTGGTATTCCAGTTGATGGTTACTTTGTCTGGTCATTACAAGATATGTTCTCATGGACTAATGGTTATTCAAAGAGATATGGCTTATTCTACGTCGATTTTAAGACTCAGAAACGCTATGCGAAAAAGAGTGCATACTGGTATAAAGAA
>SAMEA3663006__coassemble_7142_pt1 | contig 2420 bp, 1 predicted proteins | sample SAMEA3663006__metabat2_high_PE_028 | metagenome-assembled genome bin SAMEA3663006 (sample SAMEA3663006) | pig gut metagenome | biome: pig gut; feature: pig-associated habitat; material: faeces | place: France | collected 2012
ACACTTAAGTATGAAAAAACTTGCTAAAGCTTCTGGTAACAAAAAGTGTGAATTACTTCCACTTAAGAAATTAGTCGCAACTACTGGTTATGTTCATGGTGCTAATACTCCAATTGGAATTTATCAAAAGCATCATTTTCCTATCTATTTAGATAGCAGTATGAAAGAACATGATCAAATTGCTGTTTCAAGTGGTGAGGTTGGTAGAAGTATCATGATCAATCCTGATGATTTACAAAAAGTTACGGATGCTACTTTTGTTGATTTATTAGAGAAATAATATTAAGTAAAAAGCTTCTCATGACTAGAAAAATAATTCTAGTCTCGAGAAGCTTTTTTAGCTAATTTTTAATTATTTTTACCCATCTGAATACACCATAAATTATTAGTAGTACCCAACTAAGGATTGAAATATACAGTAAAACGGTAAACCAAGTTGGGGTCTTAAATGAAAGAATTGCCGTATTTTTGCCAACTTTTGATTTGACTATTGGCATTCCAATTTCATTACGCTTAGGCAGTACTTTTTTACCATTTACTACTAATTCAGATTGACTATAAAAAACAATTGGTAAGGTAGCATCTTCACCCTTGCTATTCCAACTTATCTCTAATCTACCGTTACTTGCAGCTTCTTTTTCAAATCCCTGTCCATTATTAAAAATAAGTGTTCCAGAAACCAAGCCGCTTATCTTCCAAGAATTCATTTGCTTTTTTAGTGGTAAATAATCTGGATTCCCCGGAGGATTACTATCAATAAATTTACTTAAATCATGATCTCTAAATTGATTAATACGTTCAACGTTAGTTTTAACTTTATTAAATTTAATAATATTTCCTCGTAAATCTGCTCTAAGAGAAAATAAACATACAAAAATTAATAAACACTCTATAAATATTTTAAACTGAAAATCATATCGATTAATTAGATTTATAACCGTAAGACCGATGCTTAGAAATAGTAGCGGATAAGCTACTGCTGTAAATCTATTAGGAAACTGGAAGTAGTTTGAAAATGATGGAAAATATTTTTCTACCACTCTCCATGGAAATAAATCTGAACTTATAAATAGAAATACAAGTCCTTCAATAGTTAAAAACGTATTTAATTTAGATACACGATAATTAAATATGATGTAAACTATCTGTAAACCAAATAAGAGTAGAACTACTTCCTGGATTTCAGTCCACATTGTTATTGTGCCGTTTGATTTAAGATGTAGGACTGTTAGCGCCGGTGAAAAATCTAATGGCGCTGACATTGTATTTTTGGGATATAGTACTAAAAATGCACCCCATACATTTGCGGTTAAAATCAGACATAGAACTACCGCTTTTAAAGTATCTGTCCACATTCTTTTTTTATTTTTTGTAGTTACTAAACCATAAATAAAAAGTGGAATTAAAACTAAGATTGCTTGTAAGGTACTTAATAAGTGGACTTGAGCAACAATGGCCATTGTAGTTGCAAGATTTATCCAATTAAAATGTTTTTTATCATCATTAAATAAATTTATTCCTTGAATCAAAACATAGGGCATTAGTGCCGCTCCCCATGCATTAAAACTATTTGATGGAATCCAGTAACTTATATATCCGCAAAGTAAAAACAATGTGCTTATAATTAAAGCAACTGGTCGTGATAATTTAACTTTTCTGGCTAGAATATACATCCCCAGACCAGCAATTATAAAAATTAAATAAACAAGTATAATCTGATAATTAAACCAAGAGCCAGCAATTAATAGCAAACTTCCCATTAAATATGCAAAGAACGGACCATAAATTGCATTGACTATTCGACCTGTTTCTCCCATTCCATAATTCATTTCAAAATAAGAAAAATTATGATTTTGTATTTGCTGAGCAGTATCGTAGAATCTACTAAAGTGAAAAATAGTATCTGATCCCGTAAGCGTAACATGATTAAATAGTTGCGGGATTTGCAATATAGTTGCTAGCAATATACTTAAAATTAACGGCAAACCATACTCAACTAATTTTTCCTTACATTTATTCATAAATTATATTTTTATCCTCCAAGTAATTTTTCAATCCAACTTTTCAATTGTATCATTTATTGTTTTACCTTTTTATACTAATTAATAAATTCTAGAATCAATTATCTATAAAAATAAACGCTTCTCAAAACTAAATTCACATTAGTTCTAAGAAGCGTTTTTGCTTATTTTTTAATTATTTTTACCCATCTGAATACACCGTAAATTATTAGTAATACCCAACTAAGGATTGAAATATACAGTAAAGCGGTGAACCAAGTTGGAGTCTTGAATGAAAGAATTGCTGTATTTTTCCCTTTTCTTGACTGAACTTGTGGCATCCCTATTTCATTCACTTTTGGTTTTATTACTTTACTATTTAAACTTAACTCAGATTGTTTATAAATAAAAATCGGAAGC